>Ga0153916_10000671_pt1 | contig 23503 bp, 19 predicted proteins | sample Opewatmetagenome_FD_109642 | JGI IMG/M metagenome (GOLD analysis project Ga0153916, IMG submission 109642) | Freshwater wetland microbial communities from Ohio, USA - Open water 3 Core 3 Depth 4 metaG | ecosystem: Environmental > Aquatic > Freshwater > Wetlands | place: USA: Ohio, Lake Erie...
GAGCGGATCACCCCGGAGACCCGCCTGAAGCTCGATTCGTTCCAGCGCGCCCGCCTTGACCGCGGCTCCGCATCGGGAAGCACGCTGCAATTTCTCGGGAACGTCCTACACGTTGCGCTGACGCTGGTGCTGTTCACGATCTACCTGAGTCTCTTCCGGAAGAGAATCATCGGGAACAACCGCCGGCTCAACCTCATCGCGCTCCTTTTCCTCCTGATCGGTTTCCTGGCCTATCTTACGCGCGAGCTGGATGTTGCCGCGCCGATTGAGTATCTGATCGTCGTCCCGGCCGCCTCGATGCTGCTGACCATCATTTTCGACTCGCGTGTGGGATTCTACGGGACCGTCACGATGGCGCTTGTGGTGGCCGGTATTCGGGGGAACGACTACTCGGTGGCGCTCGCGGCGCTGGTGGCAGGGGGCCTGGCGGTGTTCAGCGTCCGCGACATGAAGAACCGGTCGCAGATCTTCCGGTCGCTGGTCTTTATCTTTCTCGGGTACGGACTCGTCGTCGTCGGCCTGGGGCTGGAGCGGTCGGAGACGCTGCCGGCGATTGTTGAACAGCTGCTGTTCTGCCTGGCCAACGCAGTCGTGTCGCCGGTTCTGACGTACGGTCTCCTGATCTTTCTGGAGCGGGTCTTCAAAGTAACGACGGATCTCACGCTGATTGAGCTTGCGCAGTTCAATCACCCGCTCCTGCGCCTGCTGGCGGAGAAGGCGCCGGGGACATACCACCACAGCATGTCGATGGCCTCATTGACGGAGGCGGGGGCGGCGGCGGTGGGTGCCAATGAGGTTCTGGCACGCGTGGCGGCATATTTCCACGATGTGGGGAAGATCCTGAAGCCGACGTACTTTGTAGAGAACCAGCGGACCACACGGAGCCGTCACGACAAGCTCTCCCCCCGCATGAGCTCCCTGATCATCGCGGCGCACGTGAAGGATGGCATTGCGCTCGCACAAGAATACGGCCTGCCTGAGGAAATCATCGACTTCATTCCGATGCACCACGGGACGACGCGGATCGATTACTTCTATTCGAAAGCACTCAAGCTGGCGGAGCAGGACCCTGACGAAACGAAGCGGGATGAAATCAACGAGGAAGACTACCGGTACCCGGGCCCCAAACCGCAGACCAAAGAAACAGGGATCATGATGCTGGCCGACGCTGTGGAAGCTGCCGTGCGGACGGTTGAAGATCCCGTCCCGCAGCGCCTCCAGGACATCATTGACGAGATCATCAAGCGCCGGTTCGAAGAAGGGGAGCTGGATGAGTGTCCCCTGACGCTGAAGGATCTGACGAAGATCAAAGCGGCGTTTCTGAATGTGCTGGTGGGGGTCTACCACACGCGGGTCAAGTATCCCGAGCCGCCCAAGAAGCGGGTGCGGAAACAGGCTCCGGCCGAGCCGCTTCCTGCGCCAGAGATGGACCGCGCGATAGAAGAGGAAAGTCCCGTCCCTCCGCGCCCGGCGCGCACACCAGGAGAGGCCGGAAAACCATGAACCGGCACGGTGAAGAGTATCTCCACTTTCTCGCTCTTGAAAAGAACGCATCGCCCAATACGGTTTCCTCCTACAGGCTGGATATCGCCCGCTACTGCGCCTTTTTGGAGGCCCGGCAGGTGACGGATGTCGGCCAGGTCTCCAGCGAACAGATTGCCCAATTCCTTGTCAATCTACATGATGAAGGCCTCTCCCCGCGGTCTGTCAACCGGGCTTTCTCAGCGGTCAGGGGATTTCACCGGTTTCTGATGATTGAGGGGATCGCGAGAACCAATCCGGCGGAGACGGTGACCCCTCCCCGGACGGGTCGTTCTCTCCCCGACGTCCTGACTCCGGAAGAAGTCGGGAGCATCCTTCAGCAACCGCGGGAGAGCCCGCAGGATCGTCGTTCGCTCTGGTTGCGAGACCGGGCCATCCTCGAAACCCTGTACGCCACGGGGATGCGCGTGTCGGAGCTGATCGCGCTGCGGCAGGCGGATCTGACCGTTGACCAGGAGGTCGTGCGAGTGTTCGGCAAGGGATCGAAGGAACGTCTTGTCCCCATTGGCAAGCCGGCTCTGGGCTGGATCGAGCGGTACCGCACGGAATGCCGGACGCGGCTTCTGAAGCGGGACGCGGCGCAGGACGTGCTCTTCCTGAACGCCCGCGGCACCCCGATGACCCGCATGGCGGTCTGGAAGATTGTACAGAACTACGCGCGGCGCACGGGGATTACCAAGGAAGTCCACCCGCACACATTCCGCCACTCCTTCGCCACCCACCTCCTGGAGGGTGGAGCAGATCTGCGCGCCGTACAGGAGATGCTCGGCCACTCCGACATCTCCACCACGCAGGTCTACACCCATATCGATCGCGAGTATCTGAAGGAAGTTCACCGTACATTTCATCCTCGCTCGTAGGAACGCATGACCCTCATTGCAGAAAACCGCAAACGGCACGGCCTGAGCGTTGGGGCACTTCGAAACGAGATCGTAGGCATCACAACACGGGTTCCGGTCCTCGACGGCTCGGAGCAGCCGTACGTTTTTCTCGACAACGCCGCGAGCACACCGGCATTTCGCCATGTGATGAACACGCTGGTGGAGTACCTCCCCTGGTATTCAGGGGTCCATCGGGGAACCGGGTTCAAGTCGCTTCTCTCGACGGCGGTCTTCGACGGTGCCCACGAGGCGGTGGGCCGTTTCGTGGGGGCTGATCCGGCAACCAACACCGTGATCTTCACCAAGAACACCACAGAGGGAATCAACAAACTTGCCAGGCGGTTCGCGTTCCGTGAGGGAGATGTGGTCGTTACCTCGCTCATGGAGCACCATTCCAACGACCTCCCGTGGCGCCGGCATGCCAGGGTGGTGCACGTAGGGATCCTCCCCGACGGTCGTCTTGACCTCGGTGCGCTCCGCGCGGCATTGCGGGGAAGCCGGGTGCGGCTGGTCGCGATCAACGGTGCCTCGAATATCTCCGGTCTCTGCTCGCCGCTTCGTGATATTGCCCGCTGGACACACGAAGCGGGGGCGCTGCTCTTTGTCGATGCGGCGCAGCTCGCCCCGCACCGGCAGATCCGCATGCTCGCGGACGATGAGCCAGGGCATATCGACCTTCTGGCCCTCTCGGCGCACAAGATGTATGCGCCGTTCGGGTCGGGCGCGCTGATTGGACCGAAGCGGTTCTTCGAGGAGGGAGATCCGGACATGGTCGGCGGGGGCGTCGTCGATGTGGTGACGCTCGAGAAAGCGGTCTGGAACCGCCCCCCGCACAAAGAGGAAGCAGGAAGCCCGAACGTCCCCGGCGGCATCGCGCTGGCGGCTGCTATCGACGTGCTCGAGCGCGTGGGAATGGAAGAAATCGCCGGTCATGAGCATGTCCTGCTGAGCTATGCCTACGGGAAGCTCAGAGGGATCAAGGGGTTGACGCTGTACGGGCCGACAGAGGATCTTCACGAGAAAGTGGGCGTGATCACGTTCAACGTCGAGGGGATGCATCACGCACTCACTGCAGCGATCCTCGGGGTGGAGGGTGGTATCGGGGTACGAAACGGCTGTTTCTGTGCACACCCCTACGTCAAGGAGCTCCTCCATGTCTCGCCGGAGGACGATCGTCGGTTGACGGCGGAAGTGCTGGCGGGAAACAAGAGCAACATGCCGGGCATGGTGCGGGCGAGCATGGGGTGCTACAACAACGAGGAAGACATCGATCGACTGGTGGAGATGCTCCAGCGGATTGTGCGGAAGGAATACCGGGGAACCTACCGTCAGGACAGAGGAAGCGGGGCGTTCTATGCGGAGGGCTTCACACCGGATTTCGCACGCTACTTCCCCTTTGCCTCATCCATACTGCCGGGAGAAGAACGCGGAGCCTCCGAGGCCTCATGACTGACTACCTGCCGCTTCTTCCCATACTGCTGTTCTCCGTGGTCATCCACGAGCTGGCGCACGGCGCCATGGCGCTGCGGCTCGGCGACCCGACCGCACGGGACGCAGGGAGGCTGACGCTCAACCCGCTGCCGCACATCGACCCGATTGGATCGGTGCTGGTTCCACTCCTCTCGCTGGTCACCGCAGGGCGTGTCTTTATTGCCTGGGCGAAACCCGTCCCGGTCAACCCGGCCTTTTTCGCGCGGCTTCGCCGCGATGACGCTCTCGTTTCCGCCGCGGGACCAGTGTCGAACATTCTCCTGGCAGGGTGCTGTTCCCTGGCGGTTATCGTGCTGGGCTTTCTGGCGTGGTGGCTCGACGTGGGTGAGGAATCGGCGGGGTATTCGCTGCTCAGCTTCTGCTACCAGATGTTCTATGCCGGGGCGTATCTCAACGTTGTGCTGGCGGTGTTTAACCTTCTTCCCGTTCCCCCGCTGGACGGCTCGCATTTGCTTGCCGCACTTCTTCCCGGGAGGGTTGCAGAGGGATACCGTCGGATCGGATTCCTCGGGGTTTTCGCGCTGATCTTTCTGCTCAGCGTTCCCGCGGTCGGCGCGGCATTCGATGTTGTTATCAATACCATCTTTGCTCCCTTCCAGAGCGCCATTACCTACGCCCTCTCCTTCAGGTCGTGACCATGCCGACAGAACACTTCTCCTACCGGAAAGAGGAACTCACCTGTGAGTCGGTGCCGCTCCGCGATGCCGTCTCGCATTTCGGAACTCCACTGTATCTGTACTCCCGCGCAACCATTCTCGACCGCTGCCGGGAGATCGAGGAGGCCTTCGGGGGACATCCGCATCTCGCCTGCTACGCGGTGAAAGCGAACGCGAACCCGGCGCTTCTTGGCCTCATCCGAGGAGAAGGATATGGGGCGGATGTCGGATCGCGGGGAGAGCTCGCTCTTGCGCTTCGCGCTGGGTTCCGCCCGGATGTCATCACGTTCAGCGGTGTAGGAAAGCGGGATGATGAGGTGGAGGAGGCGCTGGCGCGGGGCATTCACGCATTTGCCGTCGAGTCCGAGCAGGAAATTGCCGTCATCGATCAGATTGCCGGACGGCTGGGGACGAAGGGGAGGATTCTGCTGCGCGTTAACCTCGACCTTGATGCCGGAGGTCATGCGTACGTCTCGACCAGCAGGAAGCAGAATAAGTTCGGCGTTCCTGTTCAGCAGGCGCGGGATATCCTGCTGCGGGCATCCGCGCGTCCCCACATTGAGGTTCGCGGTGTCCATAGCCATATCGGGTCGCAGATCACCAACCGGGAGGTCTTCGTCAGCGGCGCCCGGTCGATCGAGAAGCTTGTCCGGGAGCTTCGCGAGGCGGGACTTCGCGTCCCCGACCTGGATTTCGGCGGCGGGTACGGCGTGCAGTATCATGGATTTCTTCATGAGCGGCAGCTTCCCGACGAGCATCCGGAATCGGCGGATCTTTCCACAGCGGGAATGATACGGGCCGTCCTCCCCATTCTCGCGGGGACAGGGTGTGCACTCTCGATCCAGCCCGGGCGCGCAATCGTCGCCCAGAGCGGCGTCCTCCTCGTCCGGGTGCTCTACCGGAAGGAGACGGGGGAGAAAACCTTCCTGATCGTCGACGGGGGGATGAACGATCTGATCCGGCCAAGCCTCTACCACGCACACCACCAGATTGTTCCGGTATCGCTCCGCAGCGCGGTGCACGAGCGCGTGGATGTTGTCGGCCCCGTCTGCGAATCGGGAGACTTCTTTGCCCAGGACCGCATGCTTCCCCGCTGCGACCGGGGAGATCTGCTGGCCCTGATGGGTGCCGGGGCATACGGATTCGTGCTGGCATCGAACTACAACGCGAGGCTGCGGCCGGCGGAAGTGCTGGTCGACGGGAGCACGATGACACTGATCCGGGAGCGGGAGACCCTGGAAGACCTGGAGCGAGGCACCGTGCGGGCGGGAAAGGAACTCACTGCATCTCAGTCGTAGAAATCAAGAGAGGAAGATATCCATGAGTCGACAACTGTGTGCCGTTCCCCTGCTTCTGCTCCTGGCGGTGGTCCCGGGATGCCTCCAGGTGCGCACGACCGAGCACCGGATCACGTTGAACAAGGATGGAGGAGGAGAGCACAGGCTCCGGATGATCGATATCAGATCAGACGGTGCGACGGATTCCGTGGTGGCGTATGACTACCGGGTCATGATGTCGTCTTTTGACGCGGGAGTGACCAAGGAATTCGACAAGCAGGGGCGCACTGTCATCGACAAGAAGCTATACACGCGTGGAGACACGCTCATCGCAGAACTGACCTACTCGTTCAAGGATCTGGCCGCTGCGGAGGGTCTGCGCGTCCGGGAGGACGAGTTTTTTGTCGTTGTGCCGCCGGAGAGGGAGATCATCCGCTGCAACGGGGAGATCGAGGAACAGAAGGGGGGCGGGTCGCGCATTGTCTGGGACCGGGATGCCGCGCGGCTGGTGTATGTGCTCCGGGATAAGGTGTATCCTTCCGGCAGATCGCTGGCTCCCTACTATCGGGGAGAGAAGAAGTAAGAACATCCTCGGGATTCCTAGGTATGCAGAAGAAACTGCGAGTCGGTGTCCTCTTCGGTGGAAGATCGGGAGAACATGAGGTGTCCCTTGTCTCCGCCGCCTCGGTCATGCAGGCGCTGGACAGGGAGAAGTACGATGTGGTACCGATCGGCATCACTCCAGAAGGGCGCTGGATCAGTTCACATCATTCCCTGGAGTTGCTGAAGGCCAAATCGGGCCTGGAGCATGAGCCGGAACGGTTCCTGGCACCCGAGCCCAGCCGCCAGGCGCTGATGACTGTCGGATCGGGGGGCGACAGCTCCCTCCCGCTCGATGTGGTGATTCCGGTCATGCACGGGACGTTCGGGGAGGACGGCACAGTGCAGGGGCTTCTCGAGCTCGCCAATATCCCGTATGTCGGCGCGGGGGTTCTGGGATCGGCGGTCGGGATGGACAAGATTGCGCAGAAACAGATCCTGGAGGAGGAAGGGTTTCCAATCCCCCGCTACCTCGCGTTTTCCTCGAGTGAGTACCGGCAGACCCCGCGACGCGTGGTATCGCGTGTCGAACGGCATCTGCGGTATCCTCTCTTCGTCAAACCCGCCAACACGGGGTCCAGTGTCGGTATCTCCAAGGCGCACAACCGAAAGGAATTGAAGGGAGCCGTTGAGCTTGCCTGTCAGTACGACCGGCGTGTGATCGTTGAGCAGGGGATTGTGAACGCCCGCGAAATCGAGTGCGCGGTCCTGGGCAATGACGAGCCGATGGCGTCAGTGTTGGGGGAAATCATTCCCTCGAACGAGTTTTACGATTATGAGGCGAAATACGTCGATGGCAAGTCACAGGCGCTTATTCCCGCTCCCCTCCCCGGCGCACTGGCGTCGAGAATCCGGGCGATGGCGCTCCGCGCGTTCCGTGCCATCGACTGCGCTGGCATGGCGCGTGTGGACTTTTTCCTGACCCGGCGCACCCGGCGGGTCTACCTGAACGAGCTCAACACCATTCCCGGCTTCACGTCGATCAGCATGTACCCGAAGCTCTGGGAAGCCTCCGGCATTCCCTATCCCGTCCTCCTCGACCGGTTGATCGCCCTTGCGCTCGAGCGGCACCAGGCGATGAACCGCCTGCGGCGGACCTACACGCCCGCCAGGGAGTGGTACCGGTAAAGCGGTTCGTCGCGCCGCTGCAGCATCTCATCGTTTCTTCCCGCGTCTCGCCGCAAACGGAGATCCTTTTGTTCCTCTCTCCCGTACCAGAAGATGAAATGGCCAGGGAGAGGCCGGATACGATTCACAAGCAGGTGTTCGGGAGGAGGGTTCTATGAAACGGATCGGGATGGTGCTGGGTGTTCTGGTGCTTCTGGCGGCGTTTGGGACTCTTGCCGTCGGACAGGAGAAGATCGCCGGATTGACGCAGGAAAAGTACGACGCGGCGGTCGTCAATCTTATGATTGGCGTGAAGTCTGACAACCTCGGACTCCGCGAGAGCGCGGCCTTCATGCTGGGTGAGCTGAAGGCCCGTGAGGCGGTGGTGCCGCTGATGGCCATGCTGCGATCGGAGGAATGCGAGGGGTGCCGGATCGTTGCGGCGCTGGCGCTCTGCCGGATCGGAGATGAGCGGGGTGTCTTCGCGGTCAAGCGCGCCGTGAAGTTCGATGAGAGCGAGCAGGTCGCGCAGAAGTGCGCCTGGTTCTACGAGCAGTACGTGCAGCCCGGGACGTACGGATTCGTCAGCCCGCCGGTGGCGACTGCTGCGCGCTGAGGAGGCGACGCTCCAGGGGCGTATTTCCTTCACCCCGGTCACGAACGGTGGCCGGGGTGTTTTGTTCTCTGGCAAATATATAGTACATTGGCGTCGGCACAACCATGGATTTCTACCGCAAAAAGGGGAGAAATGGTGCGCTGCGCGCCAGCCTGCGCAAGCTGCTGGCAAACCGCCGGCTGATGCTCCTCCTGGTCGTCGGTGCACCCATTCTGCTCTACGTTTTCTTTGGCCCCCGAGGCGTGCTGAAACGGATCCAGCTCCAGCGGGAAAAAACGGTTCTGGAAGAGCAAATCCGCGCTGCGGAAGCGGAGCAGCGGGCATTGCAGGCGCAATCGAAGGCCCTCGAGGGTGACAGGGCTGCGATCGAGAAGGTGGCCAGAGAAAAATACGGGATGCTGAAAGAGGGGGAGACGGTGTACCGGGTACACCGGAAAAAGGAATAGCAGCCATCCGGACCGGCCGGTGAAGCACTCGACGGTATGGAACTGTCTGACACTCCGAAGAACATGGCCCCACTGGCCGAGCGCGTCCGTCCGCGACGGCTCGAAGAGTTTGTCGGACAGGAAGACCTCCTCGGTGAAGGCAAGCCGCTTCGCGTTCTGATTGAATCCGACCAGATTCCCTCCCTTATCTTCTGGGGTCCGCCCGGAAGCGGAAAGACCACACTTGCACGCCTGATTGCTCTCCGGAGCATTTCCGCCTTCTTTCAGCTGAGCGCTGTCTCCTCAGGCGTGCGCGAAGTCCGCGAGGTGCTCACCCGCGCGGAGGAGAACCGGCGTGGATTGCAGGGCCGGACCATCCTCTTCATCGACGAGATTCACCGCTTCAACAAAGCCCAGCAGGACGCCCTCCTGCACAGCGTGGAGGACGGCCTGATCACCCTGATCGGTGCGACGACCGAGAACCCCTCGTTCGAAGTGATCGGTCCTCTCCTGTCCCGTTGCAGGGTCTATATCCTCCAGCCCCTCTCGGCCGACAATCTCAACGGGATCCTTGACCACGCGCTCGCCGCGGATGAGGTGCTGAGGCAGGCAAAGGTTGCCGTGCGCGACCGGGGGCGCCTGATGTTTCTCGCAGGAGGAGATGCGCGGATGATGTTGAACGGCCTGGAAACCGCAGCGCGCCTGACCAGGCCGGACGCCTCGGGAGAACGAATCATCACGGCCCGTGAAATTGACGAGGCCTTCCAGCGAAAAGTTGCCCGGTATGACGACGGAGGGGAAGAACACTACAACATCATCTCCGCGTTCATCAAAAGCATCCGGGGGAGCGATCCGGATGCTGCCGTCTACTGGCTTGCGCGGATGCTCACCGGGGGAGAAGATCCGAAGTTCATCGCGCGACGGATGATTGTGCTGGCATCGGAGGATATCGGCAACGCCGATCCGTATGCGCTGACGCTTGCGACATCATGCTTCACGGCGGTGGACTATATCGGCATGCCTGAGGCGCGGATCGTGCTCTCGCAGACGGCGGTCTACCTGGCCAGCTGTCCCAAGAGCAACGCCTCTTACCGGGCGGTCGAGGACGCACTTGAGGACGTCAGAAACCTGCCGGATGAGCCGGTGCCGCTCCATCTCCGGAACGCGCCGACCGGACTGATGAAGCAGCTGGGGTACGGGAAAGAATACCGGTACAGTCACGACTTTGAAGGGAATTTTGTCGAGCAGCAGTACCTTCCCGACAAGCTCAGGGAGCGGGTGTATTACCATCCGGGTGAAAACGGGGCGGAGAAGAAAATCCGCGACCGGCTTCTCATGTGGTGGAAGGGCAGAAAGCGATGAGATCCCTTGTCCCGATGGTCCTGGCGCTTCTTACCGTATCCGCAGCGGTGTCGCAGGTGCAGCGTGCCGCGAGGGACACGCTGGCCGTGGGCGGAGGGAGGGCGGATACCAGTCGTGCGGCGGCCGACACGCTGAAGCCTGCGGAATCCCCCTCCGGCATCGACTCCGTTGTTGCATACAGTGCCGCAGATTCCGTCCATTACGCCCTGCAGAACAGAACCATGTTTCTCCACGGAAAAGGAGACATCGCCTACCGTGAGCTGGGTTTGAAAGCGGAAGCGATCGACATCAACTGGGAGACGGCGCTCCTGAGCGCGCGTGGAGTGGCGGATACCTCCGACAGCGCGGGGACGCGACGGAAGGGGGAGCCGATCCTGATTGACGGGAACGAAACCTACAACGGCTCCGTCGTCACGTACAACTTCAGGACGAAGAAGGGGAAGATTGATCTGGGAAAGACGGAGATCGAGCAGGGGCTGTACTATGGCAGTGCGATCAAAAAGGTGGACACCGACGTTCTCTACGTAGCGTCGGGACGCTTTACCACCTGTTCCCTGGAGCATCCGCATTACTACTTTGGCAGTCCTGAGATGAAGGTGCTGGTCCGGGACAAAGTCATTGCGCGCCCGATCTACTTCTATATTGCGGACGTTCCCGTCTTTGCGCTTCCATTCGGGATCTTCCCCAACGAGCGCGGGCGGCGGTCGGGCCTCATCATGCCCGCCTACGGCCAGAGTTCCCGCGGCCGGTACCTGACGCATCTGGGCTACTACTGGGCCATGAATGACTACATGGACTGGAGCGTTCGGACCGATCTGTATTCTAAGGGGAGTTATACGCTCTCGTCCGATTTCCGGTACGCCCTCCGGTACCTGTTCACGGGCTCGCTCAGCGCGTCCTACGGCAGGATACTCTCGGGCGAGTCGAATGATCCCGGCTACGGCGACGACCGCGTCTTCAATATCCATCTCGGACACAGCCAGGAGTTCAACCCGACCACGCGGCTGGTGGTGGACTTCACCTTCATGAGTTCTTCGTTCTTCCAGCAGACGAGCTACAGTCTCAACGATCTTCTCCGCCAGAATGTCGTGTCGAACGCGACGCTGACGAAGTACTGGGAGGGAACGCCCAACAGCATGAGCATCAACGTGCGGCGGGACCAGAATCTCCAGCCCGACTCCGGAAGCGTCGAGCTGAGCGAAACCCTCCCCAGCATCAGCTTCTCCCAAAGCCTGAGCTACCCCTTCCGCTCGTCCTCCCGCGGCGAGGTGACGACTCCGGAGCACTGGTATGAGTTCATCGGGTACTCCTACAACGGCCAGTTTCTGAACAGCAGGACGAAGACCAACCTTGGATCGACGTCGACGCTGAGGGAGCGAATGGGGATGCAGCATAACGTCACGGTGAATGCGTCGCCGAAGCTCGGACACTTCACGATCTCTCCGTTCTTCAATTACACCGAAAAATGGTACAACCGGAGCATTGAGCGGGATCTCTTCGTGCCGGACACCGTTCCGACGACGCAGGAGGTGAAGGGTTTCAAGGCGGTTCGGTACTTCGACATGGGCATTTCCGCGAGCACGAAACTGTACGGGATCGTGCAGCCGGGGGTCTTGGGGATCACAGGCATCCGGCACCAGGTAACGCCCAGCATCTCGTATACCTATCAGCCCGATTTTTCCCAATCGCACTTCGGCTACTTCGGGTCGTACGTTGACAGATACGGGCAGGTCCAGCGGTACGATCGGTTTGAGCAGGAGGTCTTCGGCGGGGCGCCATCGGGGGAGCGCCAGGCGATCAGCCTGAGCGTGGGAAACGTCTTTGAGATGAAAACGGTCTCGGCGGACAGTGCTCGCAAGGAGAACAAGTACCAGCTCCTGAACCTGAACGTCGCCCTCGGGTACAACTTCGCGGCGGACAGCCTCCGGTTCAGCGAGATCGGGATGGATTTCCGCACCAGCATCGGGGAGGTCCTTTCGATCGGCGGGAGCAGCCGGTTCAATCTGTACCAGTTTGCCGTGGACCCGGCGAACCCTCTGATCGGGCGCCGTGTCAACAGGTTTCTGCTGAAGGAGGAGGGAAAGCTCGCCCAGCTCACCAGTTTTTCCATCAGCATCGGCACGCGGCTGAGCGGCGAGCGGAAGAAGACGGAAGCGGGGCCGGTGGTGACCGATTCGCTCCGGCAGCGGGGGGAGCGGAGCGGCGTGTACGGGCTCTATGAGCAGGAGGAGCCCGACTTCAGCATCCCCTGGAATTGCGATCTGATGTGGAACTTCTCACAGAACCAGTCAGATCCGCGGAGCATCTATCGCAGCTCCAGCCTCATCGTCGGGCTCGGGTTCAACCTGACGGAGTTCTGGAAAATCAACGCGAGTGGGAGTTACGACATCGCAAACAGGCAGGTGGCGGCGCCGCAGATCTCCGTCTACCGGGACCTTCACTGCTGGGAGATGAACTTCACCTGGGTGCCGCTGGGGCAGTGGCGGAATTTCCGCCTGGAGATACGTCTGAAGGCGCCGCAGCTGCAGGATATCAAGCTTACCAAGCAGGCAAGTGCGCGGGGGATCTACTGAGAGCCGCCGTCAGGCGGATTGCTTCCTCTCCTCGTACCGGTAGAAGGGCTCCTTCTTCTTCAGAATCACGTCACGGGTGATGGTGCACTCGGTCACGTTCGGCCTTTCGGGAAGGCCGAACATGATATCGAGCATGACCTCCTCGATGATGGAGCGGAGCGCCCGCGCTCCCGTGCCCCGTTCCAGGGCCAGAGCGACGACCGCGTCGACGGCTCCCTGCTCGAAGTGAAGCTCCACCCCCTCCATCCGGAAGAGTTTCTTGTACTGCTTCACGATGGCGTTCTTCGGCTCGGTCAGGATATTGTGGAGCGCTTCGCGGTTCAGCGCATGCAGCGAAGCGATCAGGGGGACGCGTCCGACGAACTCCGGAATCATGCCGAACTTGATCAGATCCTCCGGCTGGACAAGCTGGAGATAGCGGTCCGCGTCTTCCTCCTTCTTCCCCTTGATGTCGGCACCGAATCCCATCGGGTGTGTGCTCACGCGCCGGGCGATGATCTTCTCGAGTCCCTCGAAAGCCCCCCCGCAGATAAAGAGGATATTGCGGGTGTTGATGTTGATGAGGCTCTGTTCCGGGTGTTTGCGTCCACCTTTGGGCGGGACGCCCGCGATGGTTCCCTCCAGGATTTTCAGCAGTGCCTGCTGCACGCCTTCCCCCGATACGTCGCGCGTGATGGAGACGCTTTCGCTTTTCCGGGCGATCTTGTCTATTTCGTCGATGTAGATGATCCCGCGCTCGGCCCGCTCGACGTTATAATCGGCGTTCTGCAGCAGATGCACGAGAATGGTTTCGACGTCGTCGCCGACGTACCCCGCCTCGGTCAGCGTCGTGGCGTCGGCGATGGCGAACGGGAGGTCGAGGATGCGTGCGAGGGTCTGCGCGAGAAGCGTTTTGCCGGTGCCCGTAGGCCCGATCAGGAGGATGTTGGTCTTTTCAATCTCGACATCGTCCATCTCGAAAAGGCGCTCTCGAGCATCGATCCTCTTGTAGTGGTTGTAGACCGCCACAGCCAGGCTCTTCTTGGCCAGTTCCTGGCCGATCACGTAATCGTCGAGAGATTTCTTGATCTGCCCGGGGGTCATGCCCGGCTTGGGTCCCCGGCGCTGCGCGAATGCCGCGAGGTTGTTCCGGATAATGTCGACCGAGCTGGAGACACAGATGTCGCAAATGTAGACGTCCGGCCCGGCAATGATGCTCTGGACCTCCTCCGGCGTCCTTCCGCAGAAGGAACATCGGATCTTGTCACCGCCTCTGGGTTTCTGGCTCATCGGGAGGCCTCGCTCATTTCTTCGGTTCGCGTTCCCGCTTGACGAAAATGTTGTCGATCAGTCCGTACGCCTTCGACTCGTCGGGCGACATGTACCGGTCCCGGTCGGTATCCTTCTCGATCTGCTCGAGCGGCTTGTTGCAGTGGTACGCCAGGATCTCATTGAGCCGTTTCTTGGTCCGGAGAATCTCCTCGGCCTGGATGCTGATGTCGGAGGCGGTTCCCTGCACGCCCCCCCAGGGCTGATGGATCATGACCCGCGAGTTGGGGAGGCAGGCGCGTTTGCCGGGTGCCCCGCCCGCCAGAAGCACTGCGCCCATGCTGGCAGCCAGACCGATGCAGATGGTGGAAATGTCCGGACGGACGTACTGCATCGTGTCGTAGATCGCGAGTCCGGACGAGACGTTGCCCCCGGGGCTGTTGATGTAGAGAGCGATATCCTTGTCTGGGTCTTCCGCTTCGAGAAACATCAGCTGGGCAATAACCAGGCTGGCGATGGTATCGTCGAGCGGAGTGCCGATGAAGACAATACGCTCCTTCAGCAGGCGGGAGAAGATATCGTAGGCTCGCTCGCCGCGTCCGGTCTGCTCCACCACCATGGGGACAAGCTGATTGAAGATCTGCAGAGTGTGCGTCATACGCCAGGCTTCCTCTCCGGTTACTGATGCATGGGGGTTGATTCCACAGGGCGCTCCGTGACCGTAGCATGGTTCCGGAGGAAATTCATCACTTTTTCAGACAGCAGTCGTTCGGCGGCCCCGCCCGATTGCCGGTAGTACTGCAGGAGCCGCTCCTTGTCGATGCCGATACGGCCGGCTTCCATCGCGGCCAGCGCGGAGAGGTCCTCGTCCGTCACGGTCAGACTCTCTTTTTCCGCGATGGCTTCTTTCAGAAGGGACCATTTTGCCTGCCATATCGCATACGGGCGGCTCTCGGCACGGAACTTCTCGACGCTGAAACCGGGCGGCAGCGCGCGGTCGCGCGTGCGGCCTTTCATGTCTTCCAGGAACGAGTCGAGATACGCCTCCACCATCGAGTCGGGCACGGGGATATCGTGGCGGCGGACGACTTCGTTCGCGATGGCGTCGTTCAGGCGCGTCATCGCCTGGTTTTCCCAGTAGCCGGCAAGATCGCTGCGTATGCCCGCGCGGAACTCCTCCGGGGAGCTCACCTTGTCCGCGGTGATCTTGCGGACAAGCGCCTCGTCAAACGGCGGAAGGATCACCTTCTCAATGCCCGTCACCGCGATGGCGTAGTGATGTGTGTGGCTGTGGTCGTCGTGCTTCGACTCGTACCGGACGCGGTAGGTTTCCCCCTTCCGGGCCGCCTGCAGCGCATCGCGGATCTCCGGGACAAGAGCGGGATCGGCCAGGTAGAACCGCGTTCCGGACGTCTTCTTGCCGATCAGCGGACTTCCGGTCTCGTCCAGTTCCTGAACGTCCGCGATGACTGCATGTTCACTGTCGGTAACAGCCTCCACCGGCTCCGTTGTGCTGTTTGCCCGGCGGAGGTGGTGGAGCTCATCCTCGACCTCGGCGTCGGTAACCGCATGGACCGGTTTCTCCACGGCGATTCCCCGGTATTGCGCGAGCGTGATGGAAGGGCGCACGTCGTACTTCACCGTGAACCGCAGGCGTTCGTTGCGCCGAAAGTCCAGGTCGGTCATGGAGGGCGTCCCCACCGGCTGGATCTTCCGCTCTTCCATCGCCTCGTGGTAGAGATCGTTGGCAATCCGGTCAAGCGCATCGTGCTCAATCGCCTCGCCGTAGATCTTCTTGATCATCGGAAGAGGAACTTTCCCCTTCCGGAATCCCTTCAGTTGTGCCTTGGGGCGGAACTCCTCGTAGGCCCTGTCGAAATGGGGCTGAAGATCCTCATGGGAAACGTCGAACACTGCTTCCTGCTGTGTAGGGGATATCGTGGTAATGGTGACCTGCACCGATGCGTGTCCTTTCTGTGGAATCTGTGGGCACAGGGGGACTTGAACCCCCACGGATTGCTCCATTGGATCCTAAATCCAACGCGTCTGCCAATTCCGCCATGCGCCCGTTACCTTGCGCAGAATTGCCCTAGGAGAGAAACGTACAGAATTCGGGGGGGAAGTTCAAGAAAGAGGCGGCGAGGGTGTCAGGAGAGGGGGAACAGCAGGCGGATCGTGGTGCCCTTCCCTATTTCGGAGTCGATTTCCACGTTTCCGCGGTGGTCATCCATGATCTTCTTTACAATGGCCATACCGAGGCCTGTGCCGTGTTTCTTTCCATGGGTGAAGAACGGTTCGAAGACGCGGGCGCGGATTTCCGGGGGCATTCCCTGCCCGCTGTCGGTGAACTCGATGACCAGCCGGTGATCCATCTCACGCGTGGTGACGGTCAGCATCCCCCCTTCCGGCATGGCATCGGCGGCATTGCTGGCGAGGTTGTAGAAGACCCGCACCATCTTTTCAACGTCCAGGCTGGCGTTCCCCTGGAACGTGAAGTTGCGGGTCACACTGACGTTTCGCTTGGCGAGGTCTTTCTCAATGAACCCGAGGGCGCCTTCCATCAGCTCCGTGATGGCGATCTCCTCTGCGTGAATTTCGCTCACCCCGCGGGAGAAGTCGAGAATCTCCTGCGTCATGTTGACAAAGCGGTCAACCTGGCGGATGATCTCGTCGGCGAGCTGGGATGCTTCGGTGTTGCCGGTCTTCTTCTTGATGACCTGGGCGTACATCCGGAGCGTCCCCATCGGGTTCTTGATATCGTGGATGATGGTGCTTGCCATGCGGCCGACGGTGGAGAGCCGTTCACTCTGTACCATCTCGCGTGCCATCCGCGCGTTGTCCAGGGCGATCGCGGCATGGACCGACAGCGCATCGATGAAGGACTCATCGTCGGACGTGAACGGACCGTCTCTCTTGTTCAGGAACTGGAAGACACCCACGATGGCGTTGTCTTTGTTCCGCATCGGCATACAGAGCACATTGTGTGTCTTGTATCCGCTCTTCCGGTCGATCTCGGGGTTGAACCGGGGATCCTTGTAGGCATCGGCGATATTGATCGTCTCGCCGGTCTTGGCGACATAGCCGGCGAGTCCTTTGCCGATGGGGAGGCGGATCTCGACCATGTTGCTCCCCTGCGCGACCTTTGACCAGAGCTCGTTCTGCGCTGCGTCGATCAGGTAGAGGGTCCCCCGGTCCGCACCGATGCTCTGGGCAGCCACATCGAGGATAAGCGTCAGGACCTTGTCGAGCTCGATTGCGGAGTTGACAATTTTACTCGCTTCGATGAGGAGGCTGAGCCGGTCCAGTTTGTTCTTGGCGGCGAGGGCATTGCGCCCTAGCTCAAGAACAAAGGTCTGATCCATCGTCCGAAGACGGACGGCGAGATTGCTGAGGAGATTGAGCGTGAACTCAGGGCTGTCCGCCACCAGATCGCGGAATGTCGGGCCGGCAAGAACCGCGATGGTGCAGTCGTCCATCGCCTCTGCCCGTGCGGAGCGGGGAAGAGTATCGATCAGGGAAAGTTCGCCGAAAAAGTCGGCTTCGTGAAGAACCGCCAGAAGCGACTCGACGCCGAACTTCGTCTGCTTCTTGATCCGCACCCGGCCGTCAAGGATCAGGCAGAGATCCCGTCCTTTGGAGAACTCGTCGAAAATGATCTCGCCGGCTTTGTAGGTCCTGACCGGAAGCGTTGCGCAGTACTTTTGGAGGACTTTGGCCGAGACATCATTGAAGAGGATATTGTTCTGGATCTTTGCCGGAAGCCCCGGCGTGCGGAGGGCCCGCGGGGAGCGGATCCGGGAGGGTGTCCTGGTGCGTCGGCTGGCGGAAGCCCGTGGTTTGACCGGCTTTTTCTTCATGAGGGAGATACCCCGCCTAGTATACCCAAAACCGGCTGGAGAGTCAAGGCGGACGGTTTTCTTGCGGATGACGGTTTTTCCTCCTATAGTGCAGGATGGCCATGGACACGGTGCTTCAGACACGGAATCTGGGAAAGCGGTTTGGCCGCCGGTGGGCGGTCAGCGGCCTTGACCTCCTGGTTCGGCGGGGAGATGTCTTCGGCTTCCTGGGCCCGAACGGCGCTGGAAAGAGCACGACGATCCGGATGCTTCTTTCGCTGATTCGTCCCACGACAGGTGCGGTGGAGCTTTTCGGCAAACCACTGCCGGGGAATCGGAGCGAGATTCTCCGGCGCGTCGGGGGACTTGTGGAGGGGGCCGATTTCTACCTCTACCTCTCGGCGCGAAGGAACCTGGAAATTGTCGCGGGACTGAGCGGTGGCGTTCCCCGCGGCGAGATCGACCGTGTGCTGGATCTGGCCGGGCTTGCCGGCCGGTCGGAAGACCGCGTCAAGACATATTCGCACGGCATGAAGCAGCGGCTGGGCATCGCGCAGGCTCTCCTGGGAGCTCCCGAGTTCATCGTGCTCGATGAGCCCACAACCGGGCTCGATCCCCAGGGAATCAAGGAAGTCCGCGATCTGATCGGTCGACTCTCGCGCGAGGAGGGGATGACCGTGTTCCTCTCCTCCCACCTGCTTCATGAGATCGAGCAGACGGCCAGCAGCATGGCGATCATCAATAGGGGAACGCTGGTGATGCAGGGGCGGGTGAGCGACATCCTGAATCAGGCCGAGGTGGGCGTGCGCATCGAGGCGGAACAGCCCGAGCGGGCAGCGGAAGTCGTCGCGGCTCTCCCCTATGCCCGCGCCGTCATGCGGGAGAACAGCGTTGTCTCCGCGACGCTCCCCCGGGAGCGCCTGGCGGAAGTCAACCGGCTCCTGGTCGGCCTGGAGATTGGCGTTCGTGCGTTCGTGCCGAAACGGTCTCTGGAAGACTATTTTCTCGAGATCACCGAGGGGGCTTCCGACGTCGCTCCCCGCTCGCGCCAGCGGTGGCGGAAGGAGTCCTGATCATGCCAACCCTGTTCCGCGGCGAAGTGGTCAAGACGTATTTCCGGTGGCGGTCGTACATCGCCTTCATTGCGATTGCCGTCGTGGTGCCGCTCGTCCTGATCGCGATGAAACTGAATACGGAAGCCATGGCGCGAAACGTCACGCGGGGGCTTTCACAGGATTTTCTGTTCGTGGGAAACATCCTCAACGGCTACTTCGTGACCTACCTTCTGATGAACGCTCTCTGGATCCACGTGCCGTTCCTTCTCACACTCGGCGCGGGGGATCAGCTTGCCGGGGAGGCCACGGCGGGAACGTTCCGGATCCTCCTGACCCGTCCTGCGTCACGGTCAAGAATTCTGGCGGCGAAGTACCTGACGACGCTCCTCTATACGTTCACTGTCGTCGCGTTCCTGGTGATCCTGAGCGTAGGCCTGGGACTCCTGCTGTTTGGCGGCGGGGTCCTCCTGGTGCCCGCGAAGGTCCTGACGATCATTCCCGCAGGCGAAGCGCCCTGGCGGATGCTCCTTGCCTGCCTGCTGGCAACATGGGGAATGTGGACCGTGGCGTCGCTGGCGTTCTTCTTCTCTTCACTGGTGGACAATGCGCTCGGCCCCATCCTGGGAACGATGGCGGTCATCATCGTCTTCTATGTGATTGCGGGGATCCCGGTGGACCTGTTCCGGGCGGTGCGGCCGTATCTCTTTACCACCTACCTGGACATCTGGCAGAAGGCACTTGAGTCGCCAATTCCCTGGGGCGAGGCCCTCACCTCGGGAGCTGTCCTGGGTGCCACCAGCGTTGGCCTGTACGCTCTCACGTGGTATGTTTTCGTTCGCAAAGACATCCTTAGCTAGGAGCACATCATGGACATCGCCGCAATCCAGCGGGCACTGCGGGAACAGAAGATCGATGGCTGGCTGCTGACGGATTTCCGCAACCGTGACTATCTCTCATACAGGCTTCTCGGGCTCAATGCGGAGAAGATGAGCTCCCGCCGGTGGTACTACTATATCCCCGCGCGGGGAGAACCGAAAAAGATCGTCTCCGCAGTGGAGCGGCAGAAGCTGGATACCCTACCCGGCAAACAGGTCGTGTATCTCTCCTGGAAGGAGCAGCATGCGGCGATCACCAGGGCCCTCGGCCCCCGCCGGAAGATCGCGATGCAGTACTCGCCGAAGAACAACGTGCCGTACATCTCCCTGGTGGACGCGGGCTTGATCGAGCTCCTCCGGTCGCTCGGGTACCGGATTGTCTCCTCCGCCGATCTGGTGCAGATGTTTGTTTCCGTGATTTCGGAGGAGGGGTATAGAACGCACAAAGAGGCCGCTGCCATCATGGACCGGATCATGGACGAAGCGTTCGCTATGATCCGTACCGGCGTGGCAGCGGGGAGCGGCGTCACCGAGCTCGATGTCCAGCAGTACATCATGAGGCGTTTCGGGGAGGAGAACCTGGAGACCTACGATCCTCCTATGGTGGGGACGAACGACCACCCGTCGGATCCGCATTTCGAGCTTACGGCGGAGAGTTCCCGGCCATTCGCCAGGGGCGACACCGTGCTGATCGACATGTGGGCCAAGAAGAAAGTGGCGGGAGCGATCTACTACGACATTACCTGGGTCGGCTTCGTCGGGGAGCGGCCGCCGGAGGGCTATGTCAGGATGTTTACCGCAGCGCGCGATGCGCGCGATGCGGCGGTGAACTTCGTGAAGGAGAAGTTTGCCAGGAAACAACCCTGCTACGGGTGGCAGGTGGATGACGTGTGCCGGAACGTCGTGGCGAAACGGGGATATGGGAAATACTTCCTTCACCGCACCGGCCACTCCATCACCGAGGAAACGCACGGGAACGGAGTGAACATCGACAACCTGGAAACCAGGGACGACCGGGCGCTGCTGCCGGGGTGCTGCTTTTCCATCGAGCCGGGGATCTACCTGGCGGGCTCCATGGCCGTCAGGACAGAAATCAACATCTTTATCAAACACGACGGCACCCCGGAGGTGACCGGCCGTGTGCAGTCGGACATCGTCCTGCTTTGACCGGGAGACGCCGTGGCACTTGCTGATCGCGTTCGTGAGCTTCGCGAAGGATTTCATCGCACGTTCTGGGTGGCCAACGGAATGGAGCTGTTCGAACGCCTTGCCTACTACGGGCAGGCGACAATTCTGAGCATCTTCCTCCGGGACCATCTCCATTTCACCGAGCAGGAGGTGGGCAACATCTCGTCGGTCTTCGGGGGACTGATCTATTTTCTCCCGATCTTCGCCGGGACGATCGCTGACAAGATCGGCTTCCGCAAGGCATTTTCGATCGCCTTCTCCGTCCTGGCGATCGGGTACTTTCTGATCGGTTCCACCGGGATCGCGGCATCCTCCCCGCTGTACGACGGTCTCCCGCTCTTCTGGGTGTTGATCGTCTTCGTGATCCTCACGGCAATGGGGGGGTCGTTCATCAAGCCGTCTGTGCTGGGGACCGTGGCGGTGACCTCGAGGCCGGAAACGAAATCCCTGGGATATGGTGTGTACTACTGGCTGGTGAACATCGGCGCGTTCTTCGGACCGGTGATCGCCAATGCAGTGCGGAAGAACGTCGGGATCGAGTTCGTCTACCTCGTGTCGGCACTCAGCTGTGCGGCCATGCTTGCGGTCAACCTTCTCTTCTACCGGGAGGTGAAGGATGAAGCGGCTCACGTCGCGGAGTCGCTCGGCACGAAACTGAAGAACATGGTAGTCGTCCTTGCGAACTTCCGGTTCATCCTCTTTCTTCTTGTGTTTTCGCTCTACTGGATCATGTTTTGGAGCGGGTTCTACGTCGTCCTGCCGTTCTATATCACCGACTATATCGACCGCACCGCAGATTTCGAGTACGTCCTTTCCGTTGGCGCGCTGGGGATCATCCTGCTGCAGCTCCCCGTCAACCGTCTGACCAAAGGCCTTGCCACGAAGCACGCAATTCTCCTGGGCTTTTTTGTCTCCAGCCTCTGCTTCCTGGTTGCGGCGCTTACCCATTCGCTCTTGGTTATCATGCTTGGGATCCTCATCTGGTCGGTCGGGGAAATGATCCAGGCGCCGCGGTACTATGAATATATCTCCACGCTCGCTCCCCCGGGCCAGCAGGCTCTCTTCCAGGGGTACGCATTCCTCCCCATTGCTATTGCCTGGCTTGTCGGCGGGTGGTTTGGCGGACGGATCTACACTGCCTACGGAAAGGAGGGAGGCGATCCCGGCGTCGTCTGGTGGATTTTCCTCGGTATCGGGATGCTGGCAACATTCCTGATGTTCCTGTATAACCGGTTTGTCAGAGTGGAGGAGGCGCGCGCATGAACATTGCAGCGGCGATCCTGCTCCTGCAGCTGGCGTCGGTGCCGGCGGGGGAGGCAATCCTGAAGCGGGTGGAGACGGCTCTCGCTCCGGTCGAGGACTACACAGTGGCCCTTTCCATTGTGGCGGATCTGGAGCAGGTGAACATCCCGCCCATGGATGCGACGCTCTATTTCAAGAAGCCGGATAAAGTCCATGTTGCGTCAGAATCGTTCGCGCTTCTCCCGAAGGACGCTTTCAGCCTTACCCCCTCGATGATCCTCAAGCGTTTCTACGTGACAGAAGTCGTACCGGAGACCGTGGCGGGGGAGAGGGTGTACCGGCTTCAGCTTGCCGCCCGCGACGAAAGAATGAGGGTCCGTGAGGCATGGCTGCAGGTCTCCGCGGAACGGTGGATCATCGAGCGCGGAGAGCTGCGTCTGGCGGAGAACCGGACCCTCGCTCTGGAATTCGCATACACCAGGGTCGAGACCGTCTGGCTCCCGTCTGAGATGCGCCTCTCCTTTTCCCAGCCGCCCGCCGCACAGGAAAATTCCCCTCTCCTTGACCAGAAGCCTGCTCAGGGAAGCCGCCGTCTTCCCCTCAAGGGGAGCGTCCTCATCCGGTACTCCGGGTACCGGCTCAACACCGGACTGCCGGATTCGATCTTCCCCGCCACATCCGAACCCGCCACCCACTGAGCATGTACAGCATTGATGAATAAAGGAAAGAGGATGAAGCGCCGAGAGTCTCAGGAGGGCCGGTCGCTCTCCGAGGTGCATCGCAGTGTGCGGATACCCCGGAACGTCGGGTTCGTCAAACGGCTTCTCGCCTTTGCCGGCCCGGCGTACCTGGTGAGTGTCGGGTACATGGATCCGGGGAACTGGGCGACCGATCTGGAAGGGGGGGCGCGGTTCGGGTACCAGCTTCTCTGGGTGCTTCTGTTGTCGAACCTGATGGCGGTGCTTTTGCAGACACTTGCCGCGCGGCTCGGCATCGTGGCCGGAAAGGATCTCGCCCAGGTCTGCCGCGACGAGTATCCGCGCCCTGTGGCCAATGCGCTCTGGGTCCTCTGCGAATGTGCGATCGCTGCGTGCGACCTTGCCGAGGTGCTCGGGACGGCAATCGGCCTGAACCTGCTGTTCGGGCTCCCGCTGATCTACGGGGTGATTCTCACCGGCTTTGACACGATGCTCTTTCTCGTGATCCAGCATCTGGGGATCCGGAAGATGGAGGCCCTGATCCTGGTCTTTGTTTCTACGATTGGCCTCTGCTTCGCCATTGAAGTTTTCCTGGCACAGCCTGAGTGGGGGAACGTCGCGCAAGGTCTCGTCCCCCACCTGAGCACCGAAAGCCTGTATGTCGCCGTGGGAATCCTGGGGGCGACAGTGATGCCGCACAACCTCTACCTGCATTCGGCCCTCGTGCAAAGCAGGGCGGTCGAGCAGTCGGACGTCGGGAAGAGTCTCGCGTGCAGGTACAATCTGATTGACACTGCCATAGCCCTCAATGCTGCCTTCTTCGTCAACGCC
>Ga0153916_10000673_pt1 | contig 23490 bp, 25 predicted proteins | sample Opewatmetagenome_FD_109642 | JGI IMG/M metagenome (GOLD analysis project Ga0153916, IMG submission 109642) | Freshwater wetland microbial communities from Ohio, USA - Open water 3 Core 3 Depth 4 metaG | ecosystem: Environmental > Aquatic > Freshwater > Wetlands | place: USA: Ohio, Lake Erie...
AGGACACCTTGTCCTCCTACGCCGGCCATAAACACGCTGTAGGTCAGCCCACCACCCCTATTGCGTATTTCGGACAAATCTGGGCGCAGCAGCCGCAGCCTATGCAAAGTATAGCATCGATTTCGACACTGTCAGCTCTTCTTAGAAGTGCCGGGCAGGACAGTTTCTGGACGCAGGAATAACAATGTATGCATTTGTCTTTGTCGACCTCGAATGGCACGACCCTCAGGGAGCCCTCTTTGCGAAGGAGTAACGGGCACGGCCGTCCAGAAATGACGACCGCCAATCCATCGAAGTCCAGAGCCTCTCTTATGGTATGACTAGCATCTTTGATCCTATAAGGGTCAACCGTTTCGACATAGCCGACGCCACATCCTCTGACCAGCTTCTCAAGATCGATCCCGCTCGTCTTCTTTCCTCCATAGTCTCTCCCCGTGCCAGGATTTGGCTGGTGTCCAGTCATTACGGTGGATCTGTTATCAAGTATGATCAACAAGTAACGGTGGTCATTGAGAATCGCGTTTATGAATCCAGGAATGCCGGCATGGAAGAAGGTCGAGTCTCCAATAAAACCAATGACCTTCTGATCGGTCGCGGATTTGAATCCTCCCGCAGCTCCAACGCTACTGCCCATGCACAAGAGAAAGTCAGCCATCTCAAGAGGAGGTTGAACGCCAAGACTGTAGCACCCAACATCAGAGCTGAATATCGCCTCTTCCTTCCCAAGTGCCAATTTCGTCGCATAATAGGTCGCACGGTGTGGGCATCCAGCGCAAAGCACCGGAGGTCTGTTCGGTAACCCAATATCCCTGGGCACTAAGGGATTCTTTGTTTCTATGACGGGCAGTGTCTCTTTCAAGCTGAGGATCGTGTCGGGAGAAAATTCAAACGCTCTGGGAAGGTGCCCGGTTCTTTTTCCGAGCACTGGGACTTTGATTTCCGCACCCTTGGATATTCTGAGAACCTCGTCCTCAATGTAAGGGTCAAGTTCCTCCACGACGACAACCTTCTCCTTGCCCTCGACGAACTCCCTGACTCGATTCTCGGGAACCGGATTTGTGAACCCAAGCTTGAGGATCTCCACATCTCTCAGGAACTCTTTGACAAAGGTATAGGAGACACCACTTGTCACGACACCGATCGGGCCCGTGCCAACAACAAAATTCAAAGGTGAGGATTCGGATAACTTCATTGCTCTTTCGAACCTCTCGAGCGATCTCAATCGATTCACTCTAGCGTGGGCTGGTATCATTACGAAACGGCTGGGGTCCTTGTCGAATTTGCCCAGTGTTCGAATCTCATGAAAAGGACCTAACGGAACAATGCCTCTGGCATGATTGACCCTTGTCGTCGTCCGGAGCAGGACAGGTGTTTCAAGCTTTTCCGAGATATCGAAGGCTTCCAAGACCATTCCCTTGGCCTCGCGTGGTGTGGAAGGCTCAAGCATCGGTACATTAGCCATCTTTGCGAAGAAGCGGTTGTCCTGTTCGTCTTGGCTGCTGTGGCAGGAAGGGTCGTCAGCGCTCAATATGACCATCCCTCCCTTGATGCCTGAGTATGCGAGGGTCATGAAAGCGTCACTTGCAACATTCAGACCGACGTGCTTCATGAAAGAAAAGGAACGGAGACCCGAAGCGGAAGCGGCTCCGCACACTTCGACGGCGACCTTCTCGTTCACAGAGTACTCGAACGTCAACCCTATATCGTCTGCGATCCTTTCGAGAACGGTCCCTATCTCGGACGATGGGGTGCCAGGATAGGTTGCAGCGACTCTGACACCGGCCTCTATGCATCCACGGGCTATCGCCTCGTTACCGAGGAGTAAGAGATTGCCTTCTCTGGCGAGCATCCTGTCCGAAGGCTTATCCATTGGTGACCTTCACCTTATACAGGAGCCTCTCGTACTCCTCGTCGACAAGTTTCTGGATATCGGCGATTGCATCCTTCGAGAGGTGCCTGAACCTTCCCTGCAACTTCAGATACTCATCCACGGGCTTCCTCTTCTTGATTTCTTTGGTCAAAGAGTACTTGCCACGGTCCACTTCGTAAAGCGGGAACGTTCCGGTCTGGGTCGCCAGCCTTGCGATCTCAACGCTCTTCGACGGGTCGGTACGCCATCCAGCCGAACACGGTGCAAAGACATGGATGAACTTCGTGCCCCTGATGTCCTTGGCCTTCTGCATACGGGTCACGAAATCCTCTGGATAGGCGATATTGACCGTCGCTCCGTAGACTATTCCATTGGCTACCAACATATCCATTATTCTTTTCTTAGGCGTCAGGTTGTACCCCTTTCCGCCCGACACCGGGGTCGTGGTAGTCCATGCTCCAATGGGTGTGCAACCGCTTTTCTGGATACCCGTGTTCATATAGGCCTCGTTGTCAAGCATGACGTAGATGATGTTCGAGTTCCTGTCAACGGTCGCAGACAGGGCCTGAAGGCCGATGTCTACGGTTGCTCCGTCTCCGGCCCAACCGACGACATAGGCATCGTCGACACCTTTGACCTCGAAGCCTGCCCTGATCCCGTTGGCGACTGCAGCAGTGCATTCGAACGCATTGTCGACGACCGGCACCTTCATCGCATATCCAGGCCAGACTCCCAAGACCACGCCACCGCAGCCAGCTGGGAAGTTCAACACGGTCCTCGGGCCCAAAGCCTTGAGGGCATATCTGAGGGCCAGAGGCGTCCCGCAACCCGGGCAGCCACTGTGACCTTTGTAGAGGTACTCTTCCTTCGGAATCGTGAACTTCGGCATTCAATACCACCTTCCTGTTCCATCCCGCAAGGGGATCCACTCGATCATTCTATCGACCTTCCCCTCTTTCTTGATCCTAAGGAGATCCTCGAAGACCCACTCCATGTGCTTGGGAGTGAAGTCCCTACCGCCCATTCCTCCGACGTAGTTCTTCGTGAGCAGGCCACCGCCGGGAGTGTATATTCCGTTCCTGATCTCGCTGAAAATCCCTCCCCCATGTCCGAAATTGAAGCTCCTGTCAAATACCCCTACAACAGGCACCATGTCGTTGAGTTTCGTCAGCTCCTCGGCCGGCAACGGGCGGAGGGTCTTGATCTTGACGACCCCGACTTTCTTTCCGCGCTCCCTCATTTTGTCTGAGACGTGTTTCGCCGTCCCGACGGCAGATCCCGCCAGAGCGAGGATGACGTCCGCGTCATCGCAGTTGTAGAACTCCACTAGACCGCCGTAGCTTCTGCCGAATTTCTTTTCGAATTCCTTGTCGACTTCGATGATCTTCTTCTTCGCGTCTTCCATGTCCTGGGCAATCCTGAAACGGAACTCGGACCACCAGTCAGGCATGACCAATCCTCCGAATCGCCTCGGGTCATTGAAGTCGATCTTCAGCTCGGGATTGAACTTCGGAAGGAAATCATCGACATCGTCCTGATCGGGCAGGTCGACGGCCTCAAAGGTGTGGGAAAGAATGAAACCGTCCTCGATCACCATCGCCGGCAGCATGACCGATCTGTCTTCTGCAATCCTGTAAGACATAATGGTCGTATCGAGCGTCTCCTGGTTGTTCTCGCAGAAGAACTGCATCCACCCAGTGTCCCTCTCTCCGATGACGTCCATCTGGTCCCCCCATATGTTCCAGGGCGGGGCCATGGCTCGGGAGACGATGGTCATGACTATAGGTCTACGGGCACCAGTCGCCCAGTATAGCATCTCGTGCATCAGGGCAAGCCCGTGAGAGGAGGTGGCCGTGTAAGTCCTTGCTCCGACGTACGACGCACCAATCAGAAGGGACATGGCGCTATGCTCGCTTTCAACCAGTATGTACTGGCCATGCAACTCGCCTTTCACCGACATCTCGGCGAGCTTCTCGGAGATGCTGCTCTGCGGTGTAATCGGATATGCGGCGATGACCTCAACCTTCGAAAGCCTGGCGCCGTGTGCTGCCGCATAATTGGAAGTCATTACCTCGATCATTTGTGCGCCTCCTTTTCCATGTGGATGGCGTCAGACGGACATTCATTCGCGCAAACACCGCATCCTTTGCAGTAATCGTAATCAATACTAGGGAAGTCGCCCTCTTTCGCAACATCGACGCTCAGATCTGGACAGAACTTCCAGCAGATATAGCATCTCGTGCATTTGCTCTCATCAAGAATCGGGCGAATCGTCCTCCACGTCCCGGTCTTGTTGCTCTCCGTGGAGTAGAAGGTGACTGGGGTGGAGGGCAGGTCCTTGTAGGTCTTCAGAACAGGCATGAATCACACCTCCTTTGTTATTTCATAGGCATCCCTGGCTGCAGATGCGTTCTCCTCTTTCTTCACTGGGGCAGCCTCTCTTACGCTTTCCAGTAATGAATCTATTGAGATCTTTGGGAACATCTTGACGAATGCGCCAATAATTGCTGTGTTCACTATAGGCGCGGTCTCGCTTCCGAGGCCGTGCTTCAGCGCGATTCCTGTTGCGTCGACGATGACAACCTTGTTGTGTGCCTTTATCGTCAAATCCTCTCTGCTCCGTGTCGTGTTGATCAGGATCTTTCCTTCGGGTTTGAGTCCTTGAAAGACGTCGACCAGAGCCATCAGGCCTGGGTCGAGTACGATAACGTAGTCGGGTTCGTATATCCCGGCGTGGATTCTTATCGGCTTATCATCGATCCTGCAGAAGGCAGTAACAGGACAGCCCCGCCTTTCAACCCCAAAAAACGGAAACGCAGAGGCGTGCATTCCATCCCTCACAGCGGCCCTTGCGAGCATTTCTGAAGCGACAACGGCTCCTTGCCCGCCACGACCGTGCAATCTTATTTCTATCATGCACTTAGCACCGCCCTTGAATCCTGTTTCCAATTATAAATCTTTGTCAATGTTGGAACTGGCATGCTATAATTTGTCAATCGAATGTCGTATGAACGAATCTGACGGACTATCTTTGTTCAGAGGACCGCCGGTCGGGTCTATATAATGGCGTTTCGTGATTGGCAGTTGGTTGGAAAGGAATATCTAGGATTTGGCCAATGATGATACAGATGGCGTTCCACAGTGTCAATCTCAGAGCTTTCGTACATGCCACGGAGGATGATCGGAAGGTCGAGAAAGCTCTATCCTTTGTCTCAGGCAGCGACGGCATCAGGCGCACGAAATCGTCAGGATATCATGGAAATCCGATCACAATACTCCAGGTGATGGTCAAAGGCAAGTCTGGCATCGACTCGTTCTTTAGTCGTTTGGGCAAGCACAACATCGAGACGATCATGGGGACTCTTGACGAGAGAATAAGCGATGATTGCACTTTCTTCTTGAGGCTCGACAAGCAGGAGGCATTCCTGGAGAATATGGTCCTCTCTGAGAAGGACGATGTCATAGCATTGAGGGGCAAGATCAAGGCTTATCCATGCAACAGGCAGACCGCGTTCAAGGCTATCAACGACTACCTCAGTCACCTGCTTGAGCGAGCATGATCAGCCCGTTCACCGCAAATCCCAATGACTCGAAAATGTAAGGATTAATACATTCGATCGCCTTTCCATGCAACCACACCATCTGAGAAAGAATTAATAATCTGGAAATCATCCTGCGGATATCCGCAGGGGTAGCCAAGCTTGGCCAAAGGCGCAAGGCTTAGGACCTTGTCCCGAAGGGGTCCGTGCGTTCAAATCGCACCCCCTGCACCTGCTGGATAGGGAACAAGGACAAGCGGGAGAGCAAAACACGAATCGATTCCAGGTTCTCCATCCTTTGCCAAGCGTCCACAAAATTGGTGTCAAAGGAACCTATTTATACAGGCCTTGTCCAGGGAATGGAACGCATATGTCAGTCAATAACCGTACGATGGTGAATCTAGAGAGCCTGACCAGCGTGATCGAGAACAGAGTCGGAATCAGCGAGAGCTCGGCCAAGGATTTGGCGCTTCGACTGCTGAACTACTTCGGATTCGGAGAGTCTATTATCGACAACTCCCTTGATCAGGAGGATAGACGCCTGTTCTATTTCTTTCAGGATCTGAAGCTTCTGAAGACTCACTGGGAGGAAGCGATCCTTGTAAGTGGAAGGATCTGGAGGATATTCTATTGGGACTTGAATGTGGATGACATTGCTCGTGAACTCAGACGGCTAGGAGGCGAGGAGCCAGAGGAACTGGATCTCTACGATTCTTTGCCCGATGAGGCATGGTCCAGAGAGAGGTCCGCGGAGATTGCGTGACGACCAGTGAGCTTTTTCTACGGTCTTGCCGATATACCATGCGATATCAATGAGACGCGGAGGAAAGGCCCTCATACTAGTCATGGATGGTGTGGGGGACAGGCCGACAGAGGCTCTGGAATTCAGAACCCCACTTCAAGTCGCTCGCAAGCCCAACATGAACTGGTGTGCCCGACACGGATCCAACGGGATAATGGACGTCATCGCGCCCGGTGTGCCTCCGGGGAGTGATACGTCTCATCTGGCGATTCTTGGATATGATCCATCAGAGGTGTACACGGGACGTGGACCGTTCGAAGCGGTTGGTGTCGGACTGACAGGCAAGAATGGTGATGTCGCCTTCAGATGCAATTTCGCCACCGTGGATGACGAGTGGAATATCTTGGACAGGAGGGCTGGAAGGATAGGGGGACCCGAGACGGTCGAGCTGTCGAACGTCCTTGGCAAGATCAGGATCAAAGGCGTGAAGATCATCGTTAAGGAAGCGACCGAACATAGGGCGGTCCTGCTCCTCAGAGGCAAGGAGCTATCACCGTTCGTTTCGGACGTGGACCCTCATTTATTGGCGAGAGTTGCCAAAAGCACGCCGCTTGTTCCAAAAGCGAAAAAGACCGCGAAGGCTGTGAATGACTTCGTCAGGGAGTCTTATTTGATGCTCAAGAATCACCCAATCAATCAGAAACGAGTGGATCAGGGAAAACCTCCTGCGAACATTCTGCTGCCTAGAGGAGCTGGCAGTTTTCCGAGAATCCAGTCGATCAAAGATAAGTACGGAGTTGAATCTGCATGTGTGGCTGGAGTATCACTGGTTAAAGGAGTCTGCGGGTTGTGCGGAATGGAAGTGGTTGAAGTGACCGGAGCCACAGGAGGACTTGACACTGACATGAATGCCAAGGCGAATGCTGCCTTGAAGCTCCTGGACTCAAAGGATCTCGTGTTGGTCAACGTGAAAGCCGCCGACATAGCGTCTCACGATGGTAATCATGAGAAGAAAGTCGAAGTGATTGAACGTCTAGATAGGATGGTCGGACTAATTCGAGGGAGTGTATCTCCAGACACTATCATTGTCCTTCTGGCAGATCATTGCACTCCTGTACAGTTGGGAGATCATAGTGGGGATCCAGTCCCCGTGTCTATCTGCTCGAATAATACGTCGAAGGACGGTGTTGAGGCTTTCGATGAGGTATCGGCTTCGTTGGGGGGACTGGGAAGAATTCGGGGAAAGGATTTGATGCCTATATTGCTGGACAAGATGAACATGTCCAAGAAATTTGGATCATGATCTTCTTGAAAATGCCTCTACTACTTAGCGATGGCTTTCTAGAACTCAAAAAGGAATATATTATGACAATCCTTCTCGTTGGACGTGAAGTTCTGCTACTGTCCCGAGTGCAAGACGCTTCATCCAAGGAACTGGTATAGCAGGGAAAAATGCGAGGTCTGCAATAGTGAGTGCACGACAATCGAGGTCAGAAGGTCAATCTACGGATTGTCGATGTATTTTGTCAGCATCGTTGCCATGATCTTGATACTTTTGTACGTCGGACATTTTCAGATGGAGGTCTCGGTTTTTGATTTCATGAGTTCGTTGTCATCTGATGTCGTTGTGGCTGGGATTTTTGGATCTATCGGGTTGGCGTTTGCCCTTCAATACATGGATCTGAGAAGAGCATCAAACGAAGCAGAGAGAATTGTCAGGAATATGGAAGGAAGAAATTGAGGAAATACATTCGATCAGGCATTCCTCCATGCATTCAATATCATCAAGACTTCTCCCTTGTGGGATGGCATTTCTGAGACAATTGTCGACACATACAATGAGCCGCTAGTTCTATTACCGAGGAATGAGGTGGAGAATGAGTAACCCACAGAGCCATGTTTGACCTTCCAGGAATAATGGAATCTGGGCCGCAGAAGGGCGTCAAGGATGGCGGATAGCGACTTTGATGAATCGACCTCCTTCTCAGAATCCCCGCCTGCCTCAAGTTCAACTATCCTGGCTAGAACAAATTCGAATACCGTCAAGGTTCTGTTCCCCTCTCCATCTACTTCGGCTCCTTTGGCGGCTTCAATTTCGACTGTCGTCCTGAGGAACACTCCGTGCGCGCGATCAATGTATCTCTGAGACTCATCATCTGTCGATGAGTCCACAGGCGCGACACTGCTAAGCAGACTTGCTGACACCAAAGATGAAACGGCTAGGAATATAAGGGCGTCGAAAATCGCTATTTGTCCCTTGTGTTTTTCCCTCATTGTTCTACCAGACCCAGATGCAAAGGAGCGCAGCTCGAACGTCAAATGCTGAATGTCGAACATTGATTGGAATTGTGGTCGCGTACAATTCTGACAAGCTCGCAGGAATCTGACCTGCTGCCATCACGCTGAGAAGGCTGGAATTTGGATGCAACTCTTTCAAGACCACCCTATATCCGATCACTCTGTCATCGATGTAGGGTTCCGATGTAGACATGTTCACCAATAGAGAATAGTCGAGGATATCTTTGGGGACCGACAATCCATCTTTCGAAGGGAGTGAATTGAGCAATTTTTGACATGTATTTTCGAGCATTTGCGCCTTACCGTCCCTAGACATCTCACCGTCAACCACGACAAGCGACGATGTTAGCAGGACGATTCCCAAAGTCACAATCATCATTCCCATAATCGAATCAAAGAATCCACCTATTCCTTGGCAATTGTCAATGCGACGCACGGTATCGAGGTCAAATCGGGGTTGCATCGGAGTCGTATGATTGTGGTGGCCTCCTCTGGCATCTTCATTCAGACTCGGAGGACTCAAGACTGGGATTTCCTCGCTATCGGCCATCAATCATCCAAATGGCCAGGAATATATGAGATAGAATGCAGTACTATTACAGTCAAATGAACTGTGCCTTCACTTGAAGATGGGACTTGGGTGATTTGAGAGGAACACTAGAGCACTCCCCTCGCATAGTGCCCAGCAGTTATCGATCCACATTTTCTCTTGATGCTGACCTTCGATTTCTCATCCCCTTCGTAGAATGCCTTAGCAACCAATTCTGTAAGCTCGGCGCTTCTTCTCCTCAGGTCCAGGCCATATGACTCTATTCCCATGTCCATCATTTCCTTCATCTGCTCCAGCAGGAACAGATCCGAAGAATTCAATATGTGGACGAACCCGAAGTTGTCGCGGTATACCGGGAACTTCTTCCCCCTCATATCCACGAGCGTTCCTTCATTGAGTGTTGGGTCCTTCGTCAACATGAGTTCGATTCTTCCGAAGACGAGGGCCTCCAATCTACCCTCGTAGTGCTTTGTGAGATCAAGAATATCTTCCCTCGACAATTCTACAGAAAGTGTATACTGATGGAGGTCTGGTATGGTGAGACTATTAAAGAAATTCAAAGAATAGTGTCCATACAGTCTTCTGCCAGTGTACTTCTCAGCCTGCCCCAGTGTAGAGACCATGATCGATTCGCAATTGGTATCAGGAATCTCTGTCGAGAATCCGGGCATCATAAGGACAAACTCGGTGTTCGATTTCCTGCATATAGATCTGGCGTCCTCTTTGTATCTATTCCATTCGAAATATATCCTGGAGGCGTAGGGCAATGCCTTGTCCAACGATTTCAATGATGAAATGTAAAAGGACAGTTCTCGCCCTGATCTTCTCCTTTTCGAAGACAACTGATCATACTTGAGTCTCTTAATCGAGCCCTCCAAGCGCGGGAATTCTAAGGTGGATACTATCTGCCTGACACTGTCGAAATATGCGTCCTTGGTTTTGTAGATTAGGTATTCTCCATCATCGATTTCGAATGGGACCGAAAAGGCAGAATCCCGGCCGCACCTGTCGATATCCTTTATCTCGAGGCCTCCGAGTTTCTTTCCAGATCGATAGAGGGACACCCCATCTCCATTCTTGAGATTCTCTGCGGATACACGCAAGATTCCTTGTGTGATAGTTGCTACTCCGAGCAAAAGACCTCTCGAATCTGGGTAGTCTCTTTGCATGACACTCTCTTGAGAGAGATAGCCATTCGTGGTACCACGATTGAAAACGACCTCCAGGAGCTCCTTTTCTCGCGGAGTTACGAGAACGCTCTCCCCATTCTGCGCTCTTCTAATTGCATTTGCGTAGACTCTCGTTGCTAGATAGACATATACAGGACTTCTCATTCTGCCTTCAATCTTCAAAGCATCAATCCCTATCCCCATCAGGTGAGGTATCGATTCAATTGAGAAAAGATCGGCCGTGCTCAGGAGATAGCCCTTTTCATTCCCGAGGAGATAGATCTTTCTGCATGGTTGTGCGCACAACCCCCTGTTGCCGCTTCTGCCACCGAGTATGCTCGAGAACAGGCATTTGCCCGAGACTGAATAGCACAAGGCGCCATGGACAAAAACCTCGAGTTCGATCTCGGTCGAGTTCCTGATCCTCTCGAGCTGTTCGAACTTGAGTTCCCTTGCTAAAATGACTCTCTCCATTCCTTGTTTGGCAGCCCAGATTATGCATTCAGGCGAATGAATCCCCATCTGAGTGGATGCGTGGATCGGCATCGAGAAGTTGTCATTTATGAGCGTCACAATTCCTCTGTCTTGAACTATGACGGCATCCACCTCGATTGAGCTGAGATAATCCAGGTAGGAAAAAACCGCCGAGAGCTCGTTCTCCTTTACCAGCGTGTTGACGGTTACGAACACCTTCACGTGGTTGTCGTGAGCCAGCGCCAAGGCACCCTTAAGCTCGGAGTTAGTGAAATTCTCCGCGAGCCTTCTTGCTCCAAATTGCTTTCCTGCGAGATAGACCGCGTCGGCTCCACCAAGGATTGCCGCTTTCAGGGAATCCTTTGAGCCAGCAGGTGCAAGGAGTTCCACGACGTCACAGATGGCGGACTTGACTAATAAACTGGATGGTCTTCGTCGAGATACGAATTCACACTACAGTTAGTGGAAACTTGAATGCCTTTCAACTCTGAGTCAGCATATGGATAAATCATGAGATTTAAAATCGGATCGACAATCTCAGTGCGGAGAAACGCAAGAAGAATCGAGAGCCACGATTCAATGATGGAATCGACATGCAAGCACGAGAGGCTCAATCGGATCCTCTTGGTAGATTGCTCCGATTGTTCCGGTGTTCAGGATCTGAGAGATATGAAATGCCTAAGTCAAGTTGTGAATGTGCTCTCGAACGCAGGTCCGTTGGACGAGATAGTCCTTCAGAGAGGTACCTGCATCCTCTACACGAGCGATTGTACTGAGATCCTAATTGAAATGGCAAGATTGGTCAGATTCTGCAGAGAAGCATCAAGACACGCGACGATAGGTCCAAAATGCAAGAAATGTGCTCTGAACCCAAGGACTATACTCAATTCTGTCGAAAAGAGCGTTCTTTCGCTCTCGAGCTGCCTCAATCAAGATTTTCACGTCTCGGAAAACAGAAGCAATCCGACATGTCTGGCCTGCATTGTCCGCATGAAGTCCGTGGTCAAACAAGGCGAAAATGACCTGGACGTCATCCTGAAAATGATTGGAAAGGCAGCGTTTCATGTAGTGGGGGAGGGACGATAATTCAAAGATCAGTGCTCAAACCCAGAGCTGAAGCAACGGAGAGTCGAGAATCAGCACATAGGGCAGGAATGAAGAGATTGCTCGGCGACCACTCGATGATGCGACCGCGTTTTTCAGATTGTTGGGTAAATCCATCGACCCCGCCTGGGTCGAAGGAAATTGAAGAATACTTGGTATCGGACGCAAGAGTCCGAATCGTGTCACTTCCAGGAGGAGTCCGAACAATGTACCACGTCACTCCTTGGGAGTACAATCTCCCAAGCGGATGGACGACGATCTTATGGAAAACGATAGAAGCTCTCTCGCGAAGACCGCCACCAAACATCGGTTCATCATATGATGAGCTCAGGGAACATGTTCTTCGAGTATCTCCAAACCTGCTGATCGAAATCGCCGAGGCTGGATTCACAGGACAAGATGCCTCCGTTGATGAAATGGATAGGAGCATTGAAAAGCTATCCGAGATCGTAGCTCGATATACTGTCGGTCTCGGTATGTTCGAGTTGCTACTCTCGGACAATAGGATCGAAGACATCTACGTGGACGCACCATGCCACATGAATCCTATCCATCTGACGATCAACGGTGTCATGGGAATGAACACGGTCTTCAAGTGTATGACGAACATAACCGCGTCCGAACGAGAAATCGAGGGGCTTACTTCACGCCTCAGGCAATATAGCAAGCGACCTTTCTCTGAGGCTTATCCCTCAATGGAGACAGACATTCAGGGATTTGATGCCAGAGCAACCATAATCGGCCCACCCTTGAGTCCAATGGGGACTGCGGTCGCTCTTCGACGCCATGCCTTGACCCCTTGGACGCTCTCGAGACTGATATACAACGGTACGATGAGTGCCTTGTCGGCGGGTCTGATATCATTTCTGATTGATGGGAGAAGCACGATTCTGATCTGTGGAGCGAGGGGTGCTGGGAAATCTGCGATGCTAGGGGCAGCGTTGTTTGAGTTTCCAATCTCTCAGAGAATCCTTACGATTGAGGATACGATGGAGCTACCAGTTAAGAAAATGCAGCAATTGGGATATAAGATCCAGTCCATGATGGTCGAACAGGGCCTCGGCGAAGACAGGGAAGAAAAGACCGACGAAGCCTTGAGAGTCTCTCTAAGAATGGGGGAATCCGCAGTTGTTCTTGGTGAGGTAAGGGGAAAGGAGGCCCAGACACTCTATCATAGCATGAGGACAGGAAAGGCTGGTTCCTCGGTATTGGGCACGATTCACGGTGATTCGGCGAAGTCCGTCTACGAGAGAGTCGTACACGATATCGGCATACCGAGAGAAGCCTTTGCCGCCACTGACATAGTCTTGACCATGGAGCTCAGTCGTCCCAGAGGGTCGCAACGGCAGATCCGAAAACTTGTTGAGGTGGTCGAGTATGCCAAAGAAAAGGGACATGGGGAATTCAACGTTCTTCTGCAGAATGATCCAACAACAGGCAGCCTATCAATGCTCTCAAAGATCCGGTCGGAGACAATTCTCCGCATCGCGAACGCGTGGAACATGACCTATCAGGAAGCAATCGACAACATTCTGGCAAGGGCGGAATTGAAGAAGACTCTGGTAGAGGTGTCTAGATCCAAAGGGATTGGATATCTGACACCTGAGTGGTCCTGTAAGACGAACGAGTTCTTTTGGCTACAGGCGGAATCGGGAAATAGGGACTATGATCACGTTGTTCGTCTCTTTCGTAGAATGCTTATTGGGGAGGAGCGAACCTGAGGACCCGATACGAGGGGTCTTATGTAAGATACCTTGATCGTTTCTCTGGATTGAATCCGCCTTCGCAATTTAGAAAACTGCTCGATATCAGACAGTATCCGGCTACCGAAGAATGGTTGGCTAGAAAGGGAGTGTCAAAAGACCTCGTGATATCGGCCGCCTGGGGGGTCTTTCTTCTGACATCAGTCGTCATGATTCTGTTGATGCTGTTGGTCCTGATCTTCCTCGGAGCCCAGACCTGCTTCCATCTCGCACTACCTGCTCTTGTCATACCGTTGATTCTGAGTATCTTGCTCTATTGCATGCCTTCCAGTTACGCAAGATTGGAGGAACGACTCATGGCAAGAGAGTCTCCAGCTGTCATCGGAGCGATGACGATGAGCATGCAAATCCAACCGTCGATGGAAAACGGACTACTATTTGCCATACAGCACAACAATGGTACCCTATCTATGAGACTCAAAGAGGTCCTGTGGAAACCCCTCTCTCGCTCTGGCACAAGCCTTACGTCATCATTCCTCGATTTCTCTGCGTCTCTTGGCGAAGAGAATGAGAGCCTACGTCAGTCATTGCATTTGATCATGTCCTCAACATGCGAGAGGACAAAAGAGGGTGTCGATCGTCTTCTTGACAAGGCAAATATGGTTATTCTGAGCGGGATCAGGGATAGTGTCGACAAGTATGTTGCCTCCCTTTCGGCACCGACGATGGTCCTTTTCGCCCTTGGTGTGCTACTGCCAGTAATGCTCTTTTCGCTTGTGCCTCTTATCTCGGTTGGCACTTCATTCAACATCTCAGAGACTGGAATGGAAGAGGGAACCGGGCCTGGAGTTCCAATGTCGATGCTTGGCCTGCTGCTACTCGTGGTTTTTCCCATCTCATCCTTTGTCCACGCAAGATCGATCATCGCGAGGAGTCCCCTACAAACTTTCAGGGAAAACGACATAATCATTGACAGAAATGGAATCGCTTTCTTATTCATATGGCTCTCGACAATTGTGATTGTCTTGTTGGTCAATCTCGGTGACTATTTCTCATATTTCATGCTGTTTGCCCTGGTTCTCCCTCCTTCTATGTTCTTATGCATCTTCTTGAGGAAGAATCATACCGCCCAGAGAAAGAAGGTCGAGACGGAGAGAGACTTCGTCCGCGCCATATTCCAGATAGGAAGTAGAATGGCATCTGGGTCAAGTTTTGAAGCAGCACTCGAGAATACGTCCCGCTCTAAGGAGGGATCGGAATTCTCGGAGATTGTCGATTTGGTCCTTTATAGAGCTAAGATGTCAAGATCGAGCTTGCGCGAACTCCTCATGGATGAGCTCTATTCTCAGGGAATTGGCTCCATGCTATGCGGAGCAGTTAGAACGATCGTGGAATGTTCGGAGAAGAATCCCAAGGGTGCTGGTCAAGTCGCCATGAATCTCGCCCAGTATCTGAGCGATCTCAATTCATGCGAAATCAAAATCGAAGAACGATTGAAAAGTCTAGTCGACATGATGCAGTCTACAAGTATGGTCTTCGCTCCAATCGTCCTTGGTATCACCAGCAGTCTGATTGGACTCATTGCAGAATTTGGGAATTCTTCATCTGAGTTGATTACGCAGACAACACTGATGGTCGGAATCTATGTGGTCCAACTCGTGGCTGTGATGTCATATTTCACAGTCTTCTTGTTGGGTCACAAGACTTGGAAAGAAGTGGGATACGAGTTCGGGAGGAGAGCTCCGGTCGGTTTGGCAATATTCATCTCAATTTCAATACTCTGCCAGATTGGGCTGACTCGCCTTCTGTGATTCTGAACAGCTCGCTGTATGAGGCCGTAAATAGATCAAGGGCAACCAGTTCCTCGTTATCCTTGGTGGTCGTAGCGTCTATACGTTCTCTGATGCCCTCAACAAGCTCCACCGAAAGCAGTCGCTTCTCATCGAAGAACTCAGCTTTGACCTGATTCTCTTCTCGAACAACTATGTTATTCTTTCCCAAAGTACACGACGAAGAAAACTGAATACCATCTATCGTGCAGGAGAGCGGTCTTTTTGAGCCGGTGAAAACGACCGCCGAAATTCGATTTGGGATTCTTTCCCTTCCGATCTGCCCCATCTTGTAACCTATGACGACGTATGGCCCGAGGTGACCGTGAAAACGCTTCAGAGCTAGTAGTTCGCCAGGGAGTTCTACCATCACATTCGAAGAACGATTCCGGACATATGAATCTTTGGCCGAATATCTCAACACACATCCCATAGTGCATTCTCTTTCATTGTGCAAATCCAAATGGTTATTAGTCTCCAGCCTTCTTCCTAATCCTTCATATGAGGTTCTCGCTGCCATGGCCAGGGAAATTGGAGACCGCGATACTGATCTTCCTCGCCCTCTGGTTCGCGCTGACCATCATAGTGCCGTTCACTTTGCCAGCAGACAGTGTGAAGGATCTTTCTGGCGCGGTCGGAAGAATCGACAACGATGACACTACAAGTCGGATGAATCCTTTGGCCAAGGCCATCTATACGATTGGTGATGCATATTGTCACCAAATCTCAGAGAGATCATACTATCTGAATGGAAACCAGATGCCATTTTGTTCACGCGATGAGGGGATTTTTCTTGGACTTGTCATTGGAACGACCCTAGCCATCATTACTCGATACGAGATAAAAGTCATCTACTTTATTCTAGGAATTGTCCCAATCGGAGTCGATGGTCTCGCACAATTGCTCACTGACTATGAGTCAACGAACCCGATTCGCTTGATTACTGGGTTGCTGGCCGGAGTAGTAGTCGCATTGCTAGTCTCGGTGTTCATCCGTGAAATCACGCCTGGAAAGAGGTCTGCTGAGAGTAATATCACAGACGCAGAAGGAAACGAGCGTTAGGGTGAAACATTAAGAGAAATCGAAGCCAGGACATATCAAGAGTATTGATGCACAGGAAAATCAATCTGTGAGAGAGCGATTCCACTCGGTTCGGAATTCGAGTATTTCATTACCGAATTGGCGGTGGTCAGTATCATATGATTCAATTCGGGACTATTCAGGAGGTTCGGATGCTGCATAAGTCCAATTTGACCGATTGAAAGGTAGCAATACAAATAATATGGACCCAAAGGATATTTTTGTCTGAATATGAAAAGGTATATATATGGTCAGTATCATTCGAGGGATGTCAGAAGCGCTGATATCTTTTGATCCATTTTAAGAGGTGTAGCACAATGGAAAATGAGGAACTGAAGAAGGGTACGACCACTATTGGAATCGTCAATGGCGAAGGAGTCGTGTTGGCATCGGAGCACAGGGCGACCATGGGCAACATCATCGCCCACAAGGAAGTGCAGAAAGTCTTTAAGATTGATGATAATCTTGGTTTGACAGTTGCTGGTCTGGTCGGTGATGCCCAGCTTCTGGCACGGTATATGAAGGCAGAGGTGGAGCTCTACAAGTTGAAGAGGGGTGCTCAAATGACCATCAAGTCTGCAGCAACCCTTCTATCAAACATCCTCCGAGGCGGAGGTGGGATTGGAGGATACTACTACGTCGGTCTCATAATCGGTGGCGTCGATAGAAGCGGAGGACATGTATTCGGAGTCGATGCCTCGGGTGGGTCGATTCGGGATGACTATGTCTCGGTTGGATCAGGTTCACTGATGGCGTATGGTGTCTTAGAGGATCACTATAAGAAGGATCTGTCAATGGATGCCGCCGTCGATATCGCCGCCAGAGCCCTCAGCGCTGCGATGAAGCGGGATTCGGCGAGCGGAGATGGTATGACTATCGTGACCATCGACAAAGATGGATACAAGGAGCTACCCAAGAAAGAATGGACAGAGAGACTCCGACGGATGGAGATCAAGTATCCGTGATACAGTCTGAAACCATTTACCATTGATTTCATTTATCAACACGAATAAATAAATTGAAAGTGTGAAAAAAATCATGTCTGCAGAGAGAATTCTAGAGGAGGCTAGGGAACAGGTCAGAAAAATAGTTCCTGCCAATCTAAATATTACATCTATCGACTTCGAAGGACCTGTAGTCGTGCTGTACACACAGGACATGGAAACCTTTGCTACGAACAATGATATCGTCAGGCAATTGGCCCAGGGGCTCAGGCGAAGAGTCGCAATCAGGCCGGATCCGTCGATGCTCGCAGACCCTGAAAAGGTTGAACAGAAGATCAGGGATATCATTCCTCCAGATGCTCAAATCACAGACATCTACTTCGAACACGATACTGGAGAAGTCACAATAGAGGCTGGCGCTCCAGGGCTTGTCATCGGGAAACATGGATCGGTGTTGAACGAAATCAAGAAGGAGGTAGGGTGGGCCCCTAAAGTAGTCAGAGCACCTCCTATTGCTTCGAAAACCGTCTCGGACATTAGAAACTACCTTCGCCATGCTCAGGAGCAGCGAAAGGAGTTTCTGAAGAAGGTCGGAAGAAAGCTGGCCAGGCAGCGAATAGAGGGTGAGACCTGGATAAGGATCACCTCGCTTGGAGGTTTTAGAGAGGTGGGACGCAGCGCGACCTTGCTTTCTACGAGAGAGAGCAAGATCCTGATCGACTGCGGCGTTGACGTCTCAAGTCAAGACAACGGCGCCCCATACTTCAATGTCCCCGAGGCCCAGAATCTGGAATCGCTAGATTGCGTTGTCATTACCCATGCCCACCTGGACCATTGCGGTCTTCTTCCGGCGCTTTTCAAGTATGGTTACGAGGGTCCAGTATACTGTACTGCGCCGACAAGAGACCTCATGTCCCTGCTTCAGCTGGACTACATCAAGGTATCCTTCGGTGAAGGTCGGAAAAGCCCTTACGAGTCCTCCCATGTCAGAGACGTCGTTCTTCATACTATACCGCTGAAATATGGCGAAACCACGGACATTGCGCCGGACATAAGACTGACATTTCAGAACGCTGGCCATATTCTTGGATCTGCTGTATCGCACTTTCATATCGGAGATGGTTTGTACAATATTGCTTTCAGTGGAGACATGAAATTCGAAAGAACCTGGTTGTTCAATGCGACCGTGAACAAGTTTCCGCGATTGGAGACGCTCATAATCGAATCCACTTACGGAGGTCATCATGACATTCAGCCGAGCAGGGTCGAAGCTGCAAACCAGCTGAGGAACGTCATCGACCAGACTATCGCCCGAGGCGGTAAGGTCCTGGTCCCAGTGTTTGCTGTGGGACGTTCACAGGAGGTAATGCTGGTCATCGAGGAACTCATGAGAACCGGAAAGCTACCAACAGTCCCTGTATATCTGGATGGTATGATTTGGGAGGCGACGGCAATTCATACCGCCTATCCAGAATACCTCAACAGTCAGCTGAGAACGCAGATATTCCAGATGGGGCAGAATCCATTCCTTTCGGAGATATTCAAGAGAGTGGACAGTGCGGACATGCGGGAAAGGATATGTAACGATCCAGACCCAAGCATAGTTCTTGCGACCGGCGGCATGGTCAATGGCGGACCGGTCCTAGAGTATTTGAAAACGTGGGCAGACAATCCGAAGAATACTCTCGTGTTCGTCGGCTATCAAGCCGAAGGGACACTTGGAAGGAAGATACAGAAAGGATACTCCGAACTTACATTGACCGATAGAGGTAGGCAGCTTAACCTTCCGTTCAAAATGGACAACGAGACAGTAGATGGGTTCTCTGGTCATTCTGACAGAAGGCAACTGATAAATTACGTGTCCACACTCGAACCCAAACCTGAGAGAATTATAGTATGCCATGGTGAGGAACACAAATGCTCTGATCTGGCTAGTGCCCTTTACAAGAAATTCAATATAGAGACACGTGCACCAATGAATCTTGAGACCGTCAGAATGAAATGAGACTCGAAGGAGTCAATCGCTGCCAGCGTTCTTGAATACTGATGTCTGGGTATCGTTCTCTCCCAATAGCACAACTCTGCTGTCGGATCTTTCGTTGAGAACATCCAATCCGAGGATCTCCCCCAATTTCGATCCGAATTCTCGAACGGAAGCATGGGAAGGCATATTCGCGATAGTCATTCTCTTCCTGGAGTCTCCAACAAAGACGTATCCCTTTGGTTCTATGAAGAGTGGATCGGCGATGCGATCGAGTTCCGCATATTCTCTCTCCCAACCGATGTTCCATCCTTGGACAAGTGTATGTCGAATCACGGTCCGGGTCGCGAGGCTCGGAAGGAGCTCCAGAGTTCGTCTCAGGTCACTCCAACCGCAAGAGGCCCTAGGTATGCATAATCGGCGATAGATCTCTTCATTTGGAGCTGCGACTGTCACATAGAGTTGAGTTGGCAGCGGATTGAGTTTCTCCAGAACCTTGGGATTCGTTCCATTAGTGACCAAAAACGTAGTCATTCCTTTCCGTCTGCACACATCGATTAGACCTCCAAGATGAGGGTACATCGTGGGTTCTCCGGCAAGAGAAATCGCAACCTGATTTGGATTTCTAGCTTCTTCATACATTCTGGGGGAGCATCTGGTGTCTCCTTTGAAACCAGATATCAGTAGTCTCTGTTGACAAATGCATGCCTCAATAATCTCCTCAGGATCCATCCAGTCGGAAGTCTCCAGCTCTGATCCCTGAACTCGCCAGCAGAAAAGGCAACTCTGTGTGCATTGATTGACGACAGGGGTCATCTGGAGACAGCGATGTGAACTGATGCCGTAGAATTCTTCTTTGTAACAACATCTCTGTCGAAGTAGACTCTGGCGCATCCAGTGACAGAGTTTGACCGCGGCATGACCACCGCAGGTCCTATATTGCTGCTTCTCAAGTATTCTTTCTATGTCCTCTCTCATTCAGAGGCTCCATATTGTCAGTACTCAAAAAGACTTCTCTGTGACTGAGAGTCGTCACTACCCAATCTTCTCCTTTCCTCAACCTCCTCCGAAGATGATCGAGTCTCCTCGATGATTGGAACCTTCATTTCAGTGCTTTGAGCACGTTGGACCTTCTCAACGTCAGACATAAGATGTCTTACCGCATGAGAGTCGATCTTCTGATCAAGCAGATACGCCAGTTCCTCCGGGTCGAGCCCAATCATCATAGTCATCGCGATCCTGAAATCCTTGTTCCTTAGGAAGACCGATTTGAAATATGGAAGGAGACCCTCCATGGCCGCCTTGGATGAAAGATGGCAGTTCACCCCAAGCTTCAAGGATACGTCGTGCTTGATGCCTCGAAGGGCCTTTGTTCGTGACATCTTTACCAGATAGAGTGGGAAACGATATCTCGCGTGTTCATGATATTGGCTTTCCTTTGCCACATTGATGCCGTAACTCATGAGATCTGAGGCGTAGGACCAGAAACCGAAATACTGTCGGCGACCCACCCTCCCAAGAAAAACGTCCGACCTCGATAAGGCGTCGTAGCCCCTGAACAAATCATCGGGATTCCTGTATTCGATTGGAAGATTCTCATCTAACCAGAGCAGAACGTATTCCGGTGCCTCGTTGACCTCCATCATCACTGCCCTCGCTCGTAGAGGATTGGTCCCATGCAGGACGTCACCCAGAAGATCGTACATGCTCTTCGCAATTTGACGATCACCGACGACTAGCGTGTCTTCCTCCTGTACTTCCGTTTCACCTTGAGCAACGGCTTGAAAGTCTCGTATGGCAGACCTGAGATCCCCGTTTGCATTCTGTGCGATGAGCTCAAGGACGCGGTCTGATGTCTTGACTCCCTGTTCTTTTGCGATGGTGCGTATGACGGATTTCACGGTACTGGAATTGACACGATTGAATCGAATTTGTTCAGTACCAGACTTTATCAAGGAGCTCTTTCTGCTGAGGGCATAGAAATCATTTACAATCATCACTACTGGCTGTCTTGTCAGTTTGATTAGTTCTGTAATTGCGGGTATTCCGCCCCGATCTTCTTTTCCGAAGATATTGTCGGCCTCGTCGAGAATTATGAGTTTCAAGCGACCCTCTTTGCTCGATAGGAACTCTCCCATATCAGTGAACGTCTCTGCGATGGCACCTCGAATGGCGATTCTATTGATCGAGTCTGCATTTCTCTGGTCGGATGCGTTCATCTCGATAGTGCTCCAGCCAAAATCATTGGCAAGTGCAATGGCCGCGCTTGTCTTACCAGTTCCAGGAGTCCCTATTAGAACCGCAGCTTTCTTTGAGGGATTGCCTGATTCCCACTTGATCGCCCAGTCCTTCAATTGCTCAATGGCTTTGGGGTTTCCTAAAACGTCTTTTAGTGTCTTTGGACGATAGAGTTCTGTCCAATCATCATGCATTGTCAATACTTATGGAAAGCATCAATATAAAAGCCTTCATGACCTCAAAGAAGGCTTTCCAGTATCTTGAGAAATCCAGTATCTCTCACTCGCATGAGGATTGGATCAATGCGATAATTCCGAAAATCCCACGGCACTCCAAGGTCGCCAAATACGAAGGACCAATCAGGGTAGACTCAATAAGCATATTGTTTTTTATTATAGTATGAAACGTTATCATATGCATTATTAAAAGTGAAGACGGACCATGTTTTATTCGAGGGCTGATCTGGTCGATTTAGGCGACTTTTTCCCTCGGGGGTCATTTCTTGAGACCGCCCTCGAGCTCCTTCTCTTCATACATATCGCAGAGCTCTGACAGAAACTGTTCATATGTCTTCCGGAACTTCAATCTATACAGTCTGTCTCGCGTCTCAGGCGATATTTGAATGCTTGTCTTGGTGTCTTTCATCCGATTCAACCCCTCAGTTTTTGGAGAGAATCTTCGAGTTTTCGATTTCAAGGCATGTTCTCTCATTATTGTTATAATGCATATCATGCATTTAATGGTTATTATCATTGTGCATTATGACAATTGAAATGATTGTATTGTAACTAGACATATAATCAATAAAGTACTGTTTGACTATTCTATTATATGTGCACATAGTAATATTCCCATTAATAGTTCAATCTATGACAATAGTACGATGCACTCATTCGTACAATTTTGTCAACGACGGTCTCCCGTATATCAACTTGAGAGACTCGTTTCTACCTCAAGAAGCCGGGGATGATAGGCGACAAACGGGCATATGCCTAAGCATTGCAGGGTTTGCAGACCCTTCCTTGAAGAGTGGGATTTCTCTTGAGTCGTATGGCGCTAAGAATAGGGATGCGAGGAGTAGTTCTGCCTCAGTCTCAAGCACGATGAGAATTCTTGGAGTCCGGGCAGCGGGAATGGGTTGTATCATGATCCGGCCTGAACATCCTCGTTCTTACACGGCGTAGGCAACGAGACCGTGTTTCCGTGTTTGGGGTTTCTTGTTCTGCATGCGATCAGGTCCTGAGTCTTGTTGAACTCATCATAAGTTACCACCGTTTTGTGACCGTTTGGAATCAGGAAACCATCCCATCTAATATATCCAGCGTAGATCGGATTATGTAGAATATGACTGATAGACCAAATCGACCAACGATTCCCTCTTCGTGTAGTCACGCCTTCATCGTTCAATCTTCCCGCAATATCCCCCATCTTCTCCCCCTGAAGATACCTCTGGTAGGTCTCTTTCACTTTGGCGATCTCTTCCTCGACCTGCGTCAACTCTCCGTTCTTGAACTTATATCCAAAAGGAGGATAAAAACCGAGATGTCCTTTCCCAGATTCGGCCTTCTGAGCCATGCCCATGTAGGTCCTCTCGCCGATTTGCTCGCTCTCGAGCTGGGCTATTCTTTGTATGATATCGACAACAAACCTACCAACGGCAGTGGAAGTATCTAGAGACTCGTTCATGCTAGTGAATTTCTTACCCCACTTCTCTAGATTCTCCATCATTATCATGAAGTTCTTGCTGTTGCGGTGAATACGGTCCATCTTCATGACCAGGATCATATCCCATCTGTCATGCTCTTCCATCATCTTTTGATAAGCAGGTCTCCTGACATCCCTTCCGCTGTGTCCGTCATCGATGTAGAATTCGGCGACTTCCCAGCCTTGAGATTCGCAGTAAGCAGTGAGTCTTTCTCTTTGAGCCTCCAACGAGAAACCCTCTCTGGCCTGATCCTCGGTCGAGACC
>Ga0153916_10000674_pt1 | contig 23464 bp, 23 predicted proteins | sample Opewatmetagenome_FD_109642 | JGI IMG/M metagenome (GOLD analysis project Ga0153916, IMG submission 109642) | Freshwater wetland microbial communities from Ohio, USA - Open water 3 Core 3 Depth 4 metaG | ecosystem: Environmental > Aquatic > Freshwater > Wetlands | place: USA: Ohio, Lake Erie...
GGGATACGATGAACAGGTGATAAAGGCTACCACGACGCGAGCCCAAAAGCCTCTTATCGCCTGATTCATCTCTGGTGTCGAACACGATGAAGAAAGTCAAGGCGCGCAGGGGCAAGAGGATCGTATGCAAGGGTTGGAGGCAGGAGGCAATCCTCAGAATGCTCCAGAACAACCTCGAGAACGCAGAGAAACCAGAGGACCTGATTATCTACGGCGGGACTGGGAAGGCCGCAAGGAATTGGGACTGCTACCACGCGATTGTGCGCTCTCTGACCGAACTAGGGGATGACGAGACTCTCCTTATCCAGTCGGGCAAACCGGTAGGTGTGTTCAGGACCACGAAGATCGCGCCTAGGGTGCTCACAGCGAACGCCCACTTGGTGCCCAGATGGTCCACCTGGGAGGTCTTTCACGAGCTCGAGGCGAAAGGACTCATAATGTTCGGCCAGATGACAGCGGGAGGATGGGCGTACATAGGCACGCAGGGCATATTGCAGGGCACTTACGAGACCTTTGCTGCCTGCGCCAGAAAGCACTTCGGAGGCTCACTGAAGGGCAGACTTGTCTTGACCGGAGGTCTCGGGGGAATGGGAGGCGCCCAGCCGTTGGCCGTGACGATGAGCGGCGGCGTATGTGTCGCAGTCGAATGTGACGAGAAGCGCATCCAGAGACGAGTCAAAGCGGGTTACTGCGATGTGATGGTAGACGACCTGGAGAAGGCAGTCGGGATGGCGCTCGAGGCCAAGAGAAAGAAGAAAGCTCTGTCGATAGGTCTTCTCGGGAACTGCGCGGAGACTCATCCCAAGCTTGTCCAGATGGGCATCGTGCCGGATGTCGTGACCGATCAGACCTCGGCCCACGACGAACTCGGAGGTTACATACCAAAGGGTCTCAGTGTCAACGAGGCCTCCAGACTGAGAGCCGATGATCCGCACGTGTACAGAAGAAGGGCCATCGAGAGCATTGGCATCCATGTCCGGGCGATGCTGGACTTCCTCTCCAAAGGTTCGATCGTGTTCGACTATGGGAACAACATCCGCGCTCAGGCCGTGAAGGCAGGTGTCACGAACGCATTCGATTTCAAGGGTTTCGTGCCTCTCTACATCCGACCGATGTTCTGCGAAGGGCGAGGACCGTTCAGATGGGTGGCCATCACGGGGGACCCGAAGGACATAATGAAGACAGACAAGGTCGTGATGCGCGAGTTCAAGGACAACCACCAGCTCGTTAACTGGATCAAGCTCGCAGAGAAGAAAGTGCCTTTTGAGGGGCTGCCCGCTCGTGTGTGCTGGCTCGGGTACGGGGAGAGGGCGAAGTTCGGCAAGATCATCAACAAGATGGTCGCGAATGGGGAGCTGAGCGGACCCATCGTCATCACGAGAGACCACCTTGACTGCGGCTCAGTCGCCTCTCCGAACAGAGAGACAGAAGGCATGAGAGATGGCAGCGACGCAATAGCGGATTGGCCTCTGCTGAATGCGATGATAAACACTGCGGGTGGAGCGGACCTCGTGGCTGTCCACAACGGAGGCGGCGTCGGAATCGGATATTCGACACACGCAGGTCTCTTGGTGGTTGCGGACGGCACAAAAGAAGCAGAAGAGAAGATAGAACGAGTGCTGACCGCAGACCCAGGCATGGGAATCCTGAGACACGCCGATGCTGGCTATCCCGAGGCCATCCGGATTGCGAAGAGAAAGAAGGTAAAGATCCCGATGCTCGAATAGCTACGAAACGCACCCTTCGACATCGAGATGATGCTGTGTTTCAAACCGATTAGATACGTTCAAGGATGTAGATCGTCACTATGTCCTTGTCCTGGGGCGGGTCGAGCCAGCCATAGAGCTTGCCGAGCTTGTTGAACAAGTCCTGCCTCTTCTCTCCAGCATTGGCCTCGAGGTCGTACTCCAGGAAGCTCATCGGTATGTTCCCGAGCTTCCAGTCGAAGGCAAAGACCACCCTGGCACTGAGGCGCTTGGTGGGGGCAACTACGTTCACTTCCTGGCCAGGTATGAATTTCGCATCCGTCTTGTGCATCCGTATCGTCGTGAAGACGCGGTCGTCAAGCTTCTTCCAGTCTTGGGAGAACTTCATGGTCCTTTCTCTCATCCTATTCGTCCTCGGCAGGCGGATTGGACGAACTGGTTATAGACCTTTCCGAGGAGCACGTGGGTTGGTAGATGGTGGAAAAAGTATTTGTCCAGCGTGGGGTGATGACTCCAGCGGACAAGGATCTGATGTACGACCTGAAACTCAGGATTTGGCTCGAGCGCGAGGGCAAGTTCATAATGAGCGAGGGAAGAGCCGATCTCCTGAGGAAGATCAAGGAGACGAGTTCGCTAGCGAAGGCTGCGCACGAGATGGGTATGTCGTACAGGCATGCGTGGGGGATTGTCCACCGGATTGCGCAGAACGCGGGCGGCAAGATCGTCGAATCGACCCGAGGGGGCAAGGCAGGCGGAATAACCAAGCTCACGCCGTTCGGGGAAGAGGTGTTGCGGGAGTACGATAACAAGGCCGCCTCACTCATGAGCCAGTTCGAAAACAAGTGGAGGAAGCCGACGGTCACTACGGACGGTATCGTGACTCGCGGGAGCGACGTTCTGCTGATCCGAAGAGGGAATGAACCGTTCAAGGGCGCATACGCGCTCCCAGGAGGATTCCTAAACTACGGAGAGAGACTCGAAGACTGCGTGGTCAGGGAAGTTCTGGAAGAGACCGGAATCAAGACCAGCATAATCGACTTGGTTGGTGTGTACTCGGCCGCAGACAGAGATCCCAGAGGACACTTCGTCACGGCGGTGTTTCACCTGCAGCCGATATCGGGTACAGCAAAGGGAGGAGACGATGCGAGTTCCGCGGAATGGATCCCTCTGGACAGACTCCCGAAGTTCGCCTTCGACCACGGGAAGATAGTCCAGGACTTCTTGACGAAGAGGAAATCAAGAAATGTGAAATGAGTTTTGAAGGGTTTGGGTCAGTACGCGGGCATGAGGCCTTGTCCTGACTTGATGAACGGAAGGTATACCATCTTCGTGTCGTTCACGGTCAGAGTGTAGTCCAACTGCTGGAGCACTCCGGGCTGCTCGGCCTCCATCGTCACGACCACGAAATCAGCGAGCTCTGCCGCTTCCTTCTTCGACAATGTGGTCGGAAGCCTCTGGAGTCCGCCGAAGTTGAGCCTCGTCTTGTGCCTCGGATTGGACGTGGTGAGCTGGGTGGCGAGTCTCCTGAAGTTGGCGGTGTCCATCTCGGAGGCGGGTATGTAGATGAATATGTTCCCGCTGTCGTTCGCGCCCTTGAGCCATTGGCTCAGCTTGAACAACGATCCTCCTTCGACGCTCTTCGACCTTATGATGAAAGAGGCGTAGACTCGCCAGAACGGCACATAGACCTTCTCGCCCTGTGCGCTCGGGCTGAACTCTCCAACCTCAAAATCCACCCTCTCGACTCCGCCGTTACGGACGTGCATGACGTTGCACTTGTCGCAGTAGAACAGCTTGTCCTTCTGCTTCATGTAGATCGGGCTGTTGCACGACGGACACTTCACCTGAATCACGTTCATCGCAATCCCTCCAGAGCCTTGGAGACGTCTTTCAGTTGCTTTCCCATTTGGGCAATCGAAGCGCGCTTCTCTTTGAACTCACCTTGCACGATCTCAGACCCGTGTCTGAAGAACCTGTAGGCAATGAAGAGTATGACGACGCCAATACCTATTCCGACGAGACTGAGTCTCATGTCGTCCGCGGCGTCACCACCCAATATGCCTGCCACCGCGGCGAGCCCTCCGAAGAAGACGCCTGCCGTAACAGCCATTGCCTGGAAGAGCGGATCACCGGGCGCGCGTCCGGAAAGCACCTGTCCAGTCACTCCGTCGACAGCGCTCATGTACATCCTGTCCCTGTAGTCGTACCTGACAACCCAGATCGGATAGTAGATCATCGTCAGGACCTTCGGGATGATATGCAATCGCTCGAAAGTGACGTGTGGGATATGGGCACTTGATCTTGCTCTCGTGAGCGCGTCATTCTTCGCCTTGGCGACGACATCGTCCTTGCTCGTGGTCGCCTCGAAGGTGGGAATCATCTCGAAATCCGTGAACCCGGTCTCACCTGCGAAGTTCTTCAAGGTCCTGATACCTAGGTCTCCCGGATCACACGCGATCTCAGAGTACACGTAGTCCTGAAGCACCATGACTTCTTTCGGGATCCTCTCGACCCTTTCCACTTTGCCTTCCTTGTTGTAGTGCTTCCTCTCCTCGTACCCGCATATCCAGCCTGCGGCCCTGGTGATGGTCTTCCAGAAAGGCAAGTAGATCGGATAGACTTCTCTGACCTTTCCAACGTTCTTCAGGTCCCTTGCCTTCCATCCGTGCTTCCACCAATGCTGTGTGGAGCTCATGGCGGCGTCCCTGAGCATCTTCTGTCTGAATGCGACAGTGGTGACTCCCTGGTCACCCTCGACGAACAGGGTCGAGTTGCAGTAGGTGCAAAGCACCGTGTTCTCGCCCTCATCAACGCTCAAAGCACCTCCGCACGCGGGACAGTTCAGTCCAACAGAAATTCCAGCCATGATCACAGCCTCCTAGCAACATACAGCGCTGCAGCAAACACGCCGATGACGATCACGGCCATCAACCCGAGGCCGGCAATCAGCGAATAATACACGGCGAGGAACCCCGCGCCAACTATCGCCAAGAATCCAAGCAGCGCTACCACGAGATAGGCACCTGAGCTCCTTGTCGGGAATGAGGCCGCGAAAACCTCGCCCGAGGATCCGTCGACGACGACCTCATACCTCTTCTGGTTGAAGACATAGTCGACCTTCCATATCGGGAAATAGACCAATGCCTGCTCCTTCGGTTTCCCAGGGAGCGTGTTCAGGTACGACATCATCTCAATGTCGGGTTTGATCAGCTCTGCCCCCTTCGTGTCGAACGATGGATCGAATATCTTCAGGTCACCAGCGGGGACCTTCAGGTTATGGAGGCCGGGCAAGGTCGTGGATCCCGCGGGCTCTATGAAGACCTGCTCGACGCCGTTCAGGTCTCGCTTGAACATATAGACGGGGAAATAGTGCCTCTTCACTCCGGCCAGCTGCGCGTGCTTGTCGAGGTCCTTCGCCTTTGTGGACCCAGCAGCCCAGCGTCGGAACATCCCGACAGCGTTGGTCTCGTCCATCATGAAGGGTATCGCATAGTAGAACCCAGCTCCGGACCTATCCAAGTAGACCTGCGAGCTGCAGTACGGACATTTGACGAACTTGACTCCGGGATCGAACGGTACCGGGGCCGCACACTTCGGACAATTGACAGTAGCCAAGCTATACCCACTCCTTCGAATCGGACCTTTCGGTTAGATCCTCCTAATCAAAGTGTTTTTCCACACGACGGACAGAATTTAGAGGTTGCCGGAGCCTCGGCCTTGCAGTTGGCGCAAGTCTTGGTTGCAGCCACTGGTTTGCCGCACTCCGGGCAGAACTTCGTGCCCTGGGGCACCTCAGCTTTGCAGTTCGGGCACGGTACGGTCTGTACTCCCAGCTTTCCCCCGCAGCCGGAGCAGAACTTGTTTGTCTGCGGGTTCTGGACTCCGCACTTGGGGCAGATGACCATGGGCGCAGCAGCCGTCTGAGCGGGTGCTCCGCCCGGGGCGGTGCTTGACTGCCTCATCTGATCGACCATCGTCCACCCCATACCAAGGCCAGCGCCGACTCCGACGCCCACGCCTGCGGCCCCTCCGCCGCCTGCCGGGTTCTGCGCTGCCTCGCGCATAGCCTGCCCGGTCTGGTACTGCATGTAGTTCGTGCCCAAGATCTGCATCGAGGCCCTCTGGTCGACGGCCTTCTGCACTTCCTCAGGCAGCGAGATGTACAGCCCTGAGAGCTTATCGATCGTTATGCCATACAGGTCGAAGTGGTCCTTCACTCTGGACAACACGACCTGTTCGATGTTGGTCAGGTTCGAGGCCAGGTCCGCGACGCCCATTCCCTGTTGCTTCATGTCTCCGAGCGAGTCGTATATCAGTATGACGACCTGCTCCTTGATCCTCTCCTCGACCTCCGCGCTCGTCGAGTAGTTGAAGGTACCGACGAACTGGTTCACGAAGTTCTCGGGTGAGGCGATCTTGTACCTGAACTCGCCGAAGACGCGCAGGTTGACCATGCCGAAATCAGTGTCCCTGAACTGGTATGGCTGCTTGCTGCCGAACTTGCCGTCGAAAGCGCGCTTCTGGAGGTAGATGACCTCCGCCTGTTGCTGCACGCCCGACAGGAACTTCACTATCTTCCCGACGATCGGTGCGTTCAACGAGGTGAGAGCGTACCTGTCCGGCCTGTCTATGTAATCCAAGGCCTTACCATCTCTGTAGAACACTGCAATCTCGTCTTCCCTCACGACGATGTTGTCGTTGAACCTTATATTCCTCGGCAGCCGGAACATTATGTTCTGGCGCTTGTCCGCATCTTCCCATTTGAATGTGTCCGCGCCAATCAAGCTTCCCATCTATCACACCTCCGTTCCTTCCATGATGACCGTTCTCCTGTGGAACTGATCCTCGAAATCCGTTATCCTCGCCTTGATGTTCATGAGGTCCTTGTGTGTCGTGCTTTCGTCTGCTGCCACCAACGAGCCCTTGAGTGAGTCGATGCTGGCACCCATCGCCATGATATGTTCCAGCATAGCGACATCGTACTCGTACAGCCTGTTGAGCTCGTCCTCCTTGATCTGGATGTCAGCGGCGATTCCGGAGTACCCCATCTCCGCATGGGTCACCTGTCCCTCGATCTTCTTGAACTGGTTGATCAGCCCGCCGACGGTGTCGAGCTCCTTGAAACCGCCGCTCTGGACAAGCGTGCTCCTGCATTCCTCAAGACCGCGCCGCTGCTTCGACAGCTTGTCTGCCAGCTGCATCCGGAGCATCCTGTCAGCGTCTCTGAGGTCCTCTTTGAACCTGTATCCACGGAATCCGGGTATGTAGCTCTGTATCTTCTTCAAAATGCCTCTGTCTTCTTCAACTCGTGTTCTGATGTCTGGCATGGGGGGATTACCTCCCTAGTCTGCGGACTAAAAGCACCTAGCATACTTAATAAACATGTCGCTGGAAAACCCAGTCTGGATACGGTATATGAATGGGAAACGCATTATGCCGTCCTCGTGGGCTTCATAATTGTGGGCGTGATTGGTTCAAGCAAGGCGGAGCCAGAGCTACTGAAACTCGCAGAAGATGTGGGGTCGGAGATAGCTAGGAACGGCGCCGCTGTTGTCTGCGGAGGGCTGACAGGCGTCATGGAAGCCGTCTGCAAAGGGGCGAGGAGCCAGGGAGGACTCACAATAGGCATCATCCCGTCAGATGACAAGCGCGATGCCAATCCATATGTCAGAATACCGATCGTCACGGGCATGGGAATGGGGAGAAACGTTATGCTCGTCAAAACCGCGGACGTGCTGATCGCAGTTGGCGGGGAGTTCGGCACCCTGTCGGAGATCGCCCATGCACTGAACATCGGCAAGACAGTCATCGGCCTGAGGACATGGAAGCTTGAGAAGGCCCACACGAAGACCATCCCCAACCTGGTCGAGGTCGACGACCCGAAGAAGGCCGTCGCTCTGGCCCTGGGAGCGGTTTCTGCACAAAGGCAAAGTAGCCCGTCCGCGTAATCGCATGTCCGTACAAGGGGAGATATGAGGCTTGGCAGCTTCCAGAGTCGTTGTAGCGCTCGACCCAGACAGGGCTAGTGGCACGAAGAAGGTCGTCGAGTCGTTTGGCATGCCTCCGCTGGCTGGAAAGAAGGTGCTCGTGAAACCGAACTTCAACACCGCCGACCCAGCGCCTGGTTCTACTCATATCGATACCCTCCGCACGATGATCCAGCTGATCAAGAGCCAGGGCCCGGCCAAGATCACGGTCGGAGACAGAAGCGGCCCCACCAATACGAGCAAGGTCTTTCAGGAGAAGGGCGTCTTTGCGCTTTCACAGGAGCTCGGATTCGACTGTCTCGTCTTTGACGAGATGCCCAAGGACAGATGGACCAAGATGGTACCGCCCGGAAGCCACTGGAGGAACGGGTTCTGGTTCGCGAAGCCCGTTCTCGAGGCCGACGCGGTGGTCAGCCTTTGCTGTCTCAAGACACATCAGTATGGAGGACACTTCACAATGTCTTTGAAGCTCTCGACTGGGATGGTTCATTCCAGGAACATGACGGAGCTACACACGTCTGTGATCAACCAGCGGAACATGATTGCTGAAATGAACTGGGCATACAAGCCAGCACTGATCGTGATGGACGGCGTCGAAGCGTTCTACACGGGCGGCCCAATGAACGGAGCGAGATGGAGAGCTGACCTGACATTCGCGTCGGATGACAGGGTCGCGATGGATGCTGTTGGAGTTGCCGCCCTGAAGATGCACGGAACAACTCGCAAACTAGAGAACAGGAGGATATTCCAGCTCGATCAGATACGAAGGGCTGTCGAGCTTGGCATAGGAGCGAGGAACCCGGAAGAGATAGAGCTCGTCCCGGTCGACGAGAAGACGAAGGGGATCGCTGAGAAGATCGAGGGCGTGCTAAAGAAAGGCTAGTCTAACCTTCGGAAATGATTGCATATTTTCGGTTCCAATCCACAAAAGTACCATTGCGATGTGCGTTTTTTATCGACATCCGGCTCCGCAGGCATCATGATTCACCATTGACTTCCTTGTCAACGACCTCCACGGCTTGATATAGCAACAATCCTAGTACTATTCGGGGAGACAATGGAAACCCACGAGAAGGTCTTTGCAGGATTGATGTTCGCAGCAATGATGGTCACGGCAGGATTGCTCACCTACGTCTGGACGGTTGCAGAACCCGCGCCCCCCGGTCAAGGAGGGGGTTTGCTGTCGGCGTTCTCGGACCGCAGTGAGGTCGTCGACTTCCTGGAATCCTCCGAACGAACGGACTATCCCTACTACAACGAAGTCCCCAAGTCATCGATGGGCACAGGAGAACAGGACTCGTCTTCTGATTCATATTCACGCACGAATGTCCAGGTCGCAGGAGTCGACGAGATGGACACGGTGAAGACTGATGGGAAGTACATCTACATCGCTTCGTGGGACGCGATCAGTATTCTGAACGCCTATCCGCCGACTGCCCTTGGGAACGTGTCAGTGATCAATGAGAAATCCATCCTTGGCAATGATGAGACCAACAGGACACTTTCATTCAGCGGATTGTTCATTCTCCCCCAGAAACTGGTTGCTGTTTGCTCCTGGCATGAGTACTCTTACGTCATAGGCCCGATCATCTATAATGACTCGGACAAGGTCGAGTTCAGCCCACCGGCTTACTACTTCACACCAAGGTCCTATGTACTTGTCTTCGACATCAGCGAGCCAGCGCAACCGAAGCTCGACTTCTCCATCGGCGTGTCTGGATACGTTCAGTCGGCAAGGATGATTGAAGACAAGGTCTACCTCATAGCGCAGCATTATGATTGGATGATCCAGGATGAGACAGTCCTTCCGATGGTTTGGACCCTTGATGATTCCGCTGAGCTGCAGGCCGACGACATCTACTATGACCCTGAGATGAGGGATGCCAGCTCATTCCTCAATGTCCTGGCGGTCGATGTGTCAAGTCAAGAGCATGAGTGCCTCTCAGTCATCGCCGGATATTCGTCCACGATCTACATGTCAAAGCAAGCCATCTTCCTCACGGTTCAGAAGTGGGTCGGCGACATCATTATGGTAGATGGCTCGGAAAAAGTCGAAGACAGCGACACCACCACGACAACGATATTCAAAGTAGCCTTCGACGGACTGTCGATGAAGGCCGTCGCCAGGGGAGACGTCGATGGCTGGCTCCTGAACCAGTTCGCGATGGACGAGAAGGAGCCCTACCTGAGACTGGCCACCACCAACGAGCTCGTGCATCCGGCAGAGGGAACGAGCATCAGCAACAGCGTGTTCGTCCTTGATTCGGATCTCAACATCGTGGGATCGCTGACCGGCATTGCCCCAACAGAATGGATCTACTCAGCGAGGTTCATCGACGACACTTTGTACTTGGTGACCTTCCGACAGATGGATCCCCTGTTCGTCATCAGTCTGAAAGACCCGACGAACCCGAAGATCGTTGGAGAACTCGAGATGCCAGGGTTCTCTAGCTACCTGCATCCAGTCGATGCGACTCACGTGCTGGGCATCGGCAGCGAGAACAACAGCATCAAGGTCTCGCTCTACGATGTCAGTGACCCGACGGCGCCGATTGAGCAGAGCAAGTACGTGCTCGATGGATTCACCTACTCATGGTCCGAGGCACTGTACGACCACAAGGCTGTGCTGTTCGACCTCGAGAAGAACCTACTCGTGATTCCGATATATGGCTATGGCGAGTACTGGACTGAGGATGACGTCTGGAGTTGGAGCTACATCTCCGGAGCGCTTGTCCTGGAGGTATCCCTCGAGCAGGGAATATCATACAGAGGAATAATCGATCATCAGGTCGAAGACAACTACAACTACAGTCACTACTACGGAATCGTCTCCAGATCGTTGTACATCGATGATTACCTCTACACAATCTCTGACACCTCGATCAAGGCCAGCATGCTGTCGGATCTCTCAGAGATTAGCTTCCTGATCTACAGGACATATGACTATGTCTACCGTTACGGGATCTGAGACAGCTAACTAGAGCAGTCCGAAGGAGCGAGGTTAATGTTCCACGAGACACTATTCTCCTTCCGAGGAGAGGACATGCGGGTCGAGCTGGACAAGAAGTCATTGTTCGCCCTCGCCTCGGACACGAGGCTAGACATCCTCAGGGCGCTTCAGCCCATGCGCAGGACTGTCTCGCAGCTCTCGGACACACTGGCAATAGACAAGGCCGCTGTGCATAGGCACCTCAAGAAGATGGAAGAGGGCGGTCTCGTCAAGCGATTCGAGGACCACGGGTTCGTGTACTACGGTCTCTCATGGAAGGCTCGAGACCTCCTCGCGCCAAACGAGAACACCAGAATCGTCATATTGCTCTCAGCGTCTTGGCTCCTCTGTCTTGCGGTTGTCTTCCTCGTCGTGCTTGGCACAACGAACAATGACACCGTCCTTTCACCCTCTGAACGGCAGGCCCCTAAGGAGACCGGTGTGGCCCCGAACGATCAGTACGGAGGGCAGACCATCTTTCAATACACCACTTCTTGGCTCCTTTGGGCCGTACCTGCGGGCGTGCTTGTCGCAGGGACATTGATCATGGTGGCGATGAGCCTCCTCACCCACACCAAACCGAAGCAGAAGGCCACAGAGGTCGTGAAGAGAGCCACGGCCCACGACGGCGATGGCCAATCCTGATCGGCATCGACGGAGGTCTAGCCTCTTGACGCGCCATCGTACCGCAGCTTCATAGCGACGAGCAAAGCGGTCAGGGACGATCCGACGATATTGGCAATCACTATAACGATGTCCTCGCGGGCAAGCCCGTAGATCAACCAAAGGAGCATTCCAACTCCAAGCACGGCAGGCATGAGTAAGGAGACGTCGTGCATCTTCTTCGTCCTCAAGCCCTTGACGATTTGAGGGACGTATCCGGTCGATGTCAGCGCACCGGCCAGGAAACCCAAGTAGGTCCAGACATCCGCAGACATCTCTCACCCTTTCTCCGGCGAGATCATCGCGAAACACGCATTCGGCTCCTCGAACTTCATGCCCAAGAACATCCGGGTCGAAGACGCCACACTCTGAAACCCGAGCTCAGATGCGAGCTTCACGGCAGCGGCGTTTGAGCCGGGGACGCACATTCTGAACTTGGAATTTGGCTCGGAGCCAATCAGAGACGTGATAAGACGTGAGGCACAAGCCGGGTCATGCGTGTCGACCACACAGGGACCTATCTGGATTCTATCTTCCCCTCTTCTAGCGAGCACGTAGCCCGAGAGCCCGCTCTCGGATCTTGCACAGAATGCCAGCTCCGGGGCGTCCCCGTAGACAGTCCTTATTGCGCGAGACCTGTTCAGCCCGGTCATGGCCTGGTCGAAGTACACGACTCGGTCCAGAAGTTCAGGCCCGACGCGCTCTGCGACAATGTGGAAGCGTTCTCCGTCCCTCAGGAATCTCCTCGATTCGAATTCCTCCACGAAGCCAAAAGTCTTGTAGAACTTCTCAAAGCCTCTTACGCTGTCGAGTTTGACACACGGCACCTTCAAGTCACGCGACCTCTGGACGCAGGTCTTGAGCATTGCCCTGCCAATGCCTTGACCACGTATTTCTTTGTGCACAATGACTGAGTGAATCCAAGCCACTTTATCGTACCACAGCAGTCCGGCGATGCCGACATCCTTGCAGTCCACGCGGGCTTTCAGCATACCGTATGGGCTTATCGCAAGCAGTCTCTTCCAGTCCGCGACTGACCGATGCCAGCCTTCTCCGTCTGTAAGAATCTTCCCGAAGGGGATATCTGCCTCGGTGAACCGCGCTATCTCGATCTCCAGTGCCATCCGGGTACGCCGCGACCGAATGTCGACCCGAGGATAAGAATTGAACGGGACGTAGCCCGGAGATGGAACGAATGAAAGATGGGCTATGAGAGGGGCTAGAGGGTCTTCTCGAAATCCCTTATCAGTTCGTCGCCTTGTCTGAGCGCGGTCTTTTCAATCGGCTCGACCTGATGCTCCTTCAGGAGCTGCTTGGCGATCCTCTTCGCCTCGGGCACCATATTGGTAGAGAAGGTAGCCTCCCGCTCAAGCTTCTTCGGGTCCCAGAAGTTCAATTCCTTCTTGAAGGTCCTCAGGGTGTGTGGGTGCGTCAAGAAGGTGTTCCCGTGCCCGACCGCTTTGACGACATCGAGAGCGGCTGTCTCCTCATTGAAGATGAACTTCCTCATGTAGGCTCTGAGATTGTCCCACATGTTAGCATCGATGACCATCTGCTCGAGCGAGCCTCCCTTGACAGCGTCAAGGCCTCCCATTCCTCCAGCCATGTCCGTGCCCGACATCGTCGTGAGAACAACTCCAAAGATCTGGGTGAGCGAATGAGGAATACCCGGTTCCTCCTTGTCATTGATCCCCCAGTCTCCTACCATGCTCGGAAGACTGTATCTCGCGGCCATCTGGCCCAGGCCAGCACTAATCAGGGCTGGCTCTGCCGTCATGTAGTTGATCGATCCCGTCCTCATGTCAATCGGCGCCGAAGATGAACAGTATATGTGAGGCGCGCCCGGGGCGGTGAACTGAGTTATGCACAGGCTGGCAAGGTTCTCTGTGTTAGCGTTGATGATGGTCCCTGCCATTGTGACAGGCGCTGAGCCGCCGGACAGAGACATGGACATCGAAGCCACTGGAATCCCAGCCTTGGCAAGCTCAGCCATGCCTTCGACCGCATGCGCATCGAATGACAATGGAGCGATCGAGCAGCATATCACGGAGAATATCGGCCTCTTCCTCAGCGCTTCCTCTCCACCCGCGACAAACGATGCGAGTTTAATCTGCCTCTGAGAATCCCCCACGCTGGAGACCTCGACACTCATTACATGCTTGGTCGTGTTTTGCAGTGCCGTCCACAGTTCATGCAGACCATGGGCCTGTTGAGGAACTTCGGTGGCCGTGAGTGATGTCCATAGGAAGGACACGGGCTCAAGAGCATCGCCAAGCTTCACGAAATCGGCGATGTCCTTTCTGGTCGAGGGCCTCTTCGCGCCTGTGTCTATGTCCCGCATGTAGATGCCGAGGCCAGTGGTGGCAATGTACGGGCAGGATTCGACAGGAACGGGCAGGTCGTGCTTTGGGTCTCTAGCGCACATGCGAATCCTTCTCGGAGCCTTCTTGACCGCTTCGTTGACCATTCGTTCGGGAATTTTCGCGATCCCGGTCTTGTAGTCAACGGAAGCGCCCGCGGACTCCAGCGTCTTGAGGACTTTGTGACTGCGGACAAGAACACCAAGTTCTTTCAGGCTCTTGATGCTCTGTGCGTGCACGAATTCCTCTTCCTGCTTGTCCAAGAATCTCAATCTCGCTACGGCCAACTCAGTCACCTCCTAATCGGATCTATTGCTCTCGGCAATCAAGGGCAAGTGAATCGATTACTAGAACGTTTCCCTCGCTTCGAAACGGAGCGCGTGCCGCGATTGCCAGCAGAAAATATTATCGCATATTAATTAAAATATGTTTATTTTGTTGGACCACTCGTCGGCCGGTACTTGATGAACTCCCCAGACCGGAGCTCATCGAAAGCTTTGTCGAGCTCCATCTGAGAGTTCATGACAATCGGGCCACCCCAGGCAATGGGCTCCCGGAGAGGTCTGCCTGATATGAGCAAGAACCTCACAAGTTCGGGGCCTGCTTGAATCTCAACCTCTGACCCATCTCCATAGAGAACAACATTCTCGGGACCTATCTGGGACCTGGCTTTGGCCGAGAACCGCGCAACGCCTTCGAAGACGTAAGCCAATGCAGTATTTCCGGCCTTGATCTTGTGATTGAACCGCTTGTTCGCGGCGAGCGAGACATCGAGATACTCTGTGTCAACGACCAGATCCTTGACAGGCCCTTGGGTTCGCGAGAGCCTACCCGCGATGATCTTGATCTCAACGCCCTTTTCAGGAGAGAAGGCTGGAATCTGTTCCCTCAGCACTTCCCTGTATCTGGGGTCCATCATCTTGCGTTCCGCCGGGAGATTGACCCAGAGCTGGAATCCTTGGAACCTACCATCGAACCTCTTGGGCATCTCCTGATGTAGGATTCCGTTGCCTGCGGTCATCCACTGAACGTCTCCTGATCTAATCGCCCCCTTGTTGCCAATGGAGTCGCCGTGCTCGATGATTCCGCGGATCATGTAGGTCACAGTCTCGATGCCCCTGTGCGGATGCCAGGGGAATCCGGCCAGGTAATCTGCAGGATCATCTGAATGGAAATCATCCAGAAGAAGGAAGGGATCCGCCACCTTCGACTCACCAGGACCAAGTGCACGCCTGAGATTGACTCCAGCGCCTTCAATAGTCGGCCTGCTCATGAACGAGTCTCGGATTTCACGCAGTTCATTCACAATAGGACAAAGGACGAATCTCTATATGTTGTTAGGGCCGTTCAGATAAGTCGACCGCCGATGCGCCGAGCCGACAACCCAATGGACACTCTACTAACAAGAAAGTGCTAATCGAGTGCCCTCGCAGCAACTTCATTTATCGCCTGGCTTCTCTCTCGGTTCCTTCTCCGATGGCTGATCCTCAAATGGGGCGAAGAAGACCGGGATAGCATTGACCAGAAACAGGTAACCCAGACCTATCATCAGTGATGGAAGGGCTATCCACAACATCCACGCACCCTGCTCGCCGTTTGTGGCGATCACGAATGCGATAATCAGTGCACCAATCACAACAAGGACTATGGCCCAGCGCCCCCTGACATGCCACTTCTCTGGACCCTTGGTCTTGACTGATTGCATCGAGGGGAGATTGGCAGTCATACATATCTCCTTTTGTGCGAGCTTCCCATGTCCACCAGCAGTCTATGGACGCTGTCGCTATGAGCTCTCTAGATGAAAAACAATGGAGGAAGGGGTTTGACAGACTGTTCTGGGCATCTATTCCATGTACACCCAGATCTGGCCGCCACCGAGACCGGTTATCTCCCACATCCCGGTATAGTCGCCGGACAGTTCGAGCATCAGGCGATCCACGCTTCTGTGACCGTTGTCCTCGACGATCAGATGGAAGCTCGCCTCGACGCCCCCGACATATGCCATGCCCCAGGCTTCCGCACTACCAGTCCCGAGGACAGCATCGTAGTTGAACACGACGTCGTCGAACTGGTACGCGTGAACTGTGACACCCACGTCACGCGCCTGCAGCACGAACTCACTCATGGTTATGTCGCTTGCGTTCAGGTAGAATCCGAAGGTGTTCTTCTCACCCACGTTCTTCCACCAACCCCCGCCGCCTGCACCGGTCATCTGCTCGTCGTCGTAGTCCGCTGAGACCACCATGCCCGCAGACAGGATTACGCCGGCCACGGCCAATGCCGCTATTGCGAACGATCTCTTGTTCATTCTCTCTATCCTCCCCACATTCGTGGGTTCCAAGAGCGCCTAGGTTCGCTCTGGCCACTGACCTCGATTTAGCTTATTTAACTGCGAGGACTCGATTATCAGCGTATATCGATTGATAATAGTCGCATTTGACCACAGGACGGCTGCCTTAGGCAACTGGACTGAAGGAAGGTTCCAAGGGTATCACTAGGGCTAGTCACTTCCAACGATCGTAATCGGGATCATATGGTTTGATGTCGTAGACAGGTGAGCCGTCGAATGCATCCAGCCCTGCAACGACCAGTGCGTTGGATTCAGCCCTAATCAGGCGGACCAGAGTCAGACCGATTCGGTTCGGTCTCTGTATCCCTCTACTTGCGAAGATACCCACTTTTGAGTCGTCCTTTGCTTTTCTCGGACGGACCCTGAGCTGCGATTTTCGACGGCGATGGAATCCGAATATGATCCAGATTCGGCTGCATTCCTTGATTCGATACAATCCATCGACGTATTCTTCCTTGAACACCAATCTGGATCTGATTCCGCGCCAATCGCCTTTTGGCGTCTCCTTGATCCCGTTGACAACGACTGCAATTGGGGTGAGTTTCAGAATTATGCACCCGAGGAATGCTGAGAGGTGTCGCCGGGATAAGGTCTTTGTCCTTGCAGCCTGAAGTTGAACCTGATCTCATTACCATGTCCAGAGCACCCCGGGCAAGGACCGGATGTCCCTTCCGAAGCACGTGGAGACTTGGACAGTCCCTGGTCCATCAGACGGAAACCACAATAAACGGCATGCGTATCTGGGCGATGGGAAATCATGAAACCCGCACTACTCGTCCAGGACATACAGAACGTCTGGCTGTACGACCCCGACAGCAACCAAGACTTGAGGAAGTCCGTGGAGAAGCGCCTGGATGTAGTCAACGAGACGATCGCCTGGTTCAGGAGCAAGAGGTTGCCGATCATCGTTGGGTATACCGAAGACAAGGACCAGGGGTTGCTGCCTGGAACCATATCTTTCGAAGTCCCCAAGACGGTCCACGTCGAGGAGACCGATTTCAAAGTGACCAAACGCCATGCGAACGCCTTTGGCAATCCCGAGCTGGGTGCCATTCTCCGCAGAGAGGGGTGCGACGCCATCGTGATTGTTGGCCTTAGTGCGAGCGGGTGCGTGTTGGCAACTTACTTCAGCGCCCTAGACTGGGACATCCGTCCGTATGTCGTCAAAGGCGGCGTTGCATCTCACAACGAGGAGCATGTCAGGTTCGCGGAGGACATCTGCGATACCTTGAACGTGCAAGATCTTGACAACTCCTTCGGATGAATCATGCAGGCGGGTGCCAAGAATCGGCGCAATGATTCAATACGGAGTGAAACGGACGCCTAACCCAATGGAGAATTTGTTGTCTCATGAAGGCAAAGGTCTATGGTGGTCCGGGCCAATTGACACTGGCTCAGCATATCCAATGCGGAGGTAGTAATTGACTACCACAAAGCCGAGAATCGGACAAGCGGGGTTCTCCAAAGCAGTAGTCGCAATCAGCATGCTGCTTTTTGTGATGTTCTTTCTGTCAAGTGCAATTATCCTGGGACCGGCCGCCCAATGTCCGATGCAGGCAAGGGCGTCAGCTTTGACCGGGCATGATCCAATTCTCATTGACGGCGATGGTGGGTTCACGAATGCTAGTGGAGTGACATGGGGGAGCGGGACGGAGTCTGATCCCTATATCATAGAAGGCTGGGACATCGACACCTCTGCCGAGAACGGAATCGAGATCAGGGACACCGATGCGCATTTCATCGTTCGGAATTGCCTTGTTTACGGAAGCATGTACCCCTATTGCGGAGTTCGACTGGAGGGTTGCACCAACGGATCCCTCGACAGCCTCGAATTGTCAGGGAATCACTACGCAATCTTTCTGGAGTCATCGAACGGAACCACTATCAGCAACAACAACTGCTCGAACAATCAGTATGGTATGTTTCTATCCCATTCAAGCGACAACACCATCAGCGACAACAATTGCTCGGACAATCAGTGGGATGGCATAGAGCTGCTCTCTCTCTGTGACAACAACACCATCCGCAACAACACTTACTCGAACAATCTGGATGGCATACACATTGAGTCATCTAGTTACAGCAGGCTCAGCGGCAATGTCATGCTCAAGAATGGGATGTCGATCTCTGGTTCTTCTCTTTCAGACTTCGGCACGCATGACATCGACACGTCCAACACCGTCAACGGAAATCCCATCCTCTACTACAAGAATCAGAGTGGGACGACCGTTCCTGCAGGCGCAGGAGAGATAATCCTGGTGAACTGCAGTGACATGATCATCGAGAATCAGAACTTGGGTGACGCGACCATAGGAATCGAGGTCGCATTCTCCTCCAAGATCACAATAAGCAACAACACTTGTCCGAACAATACTTATGGCATACTCATTCTGTATTCGGACAACTGCACGCTGGACAACAACGTCTTCACCAACAATGACGTCACTACGAACCGGTGGTGGTACGGTATAGGGCTCCGCTTCTCGAGTTACAGCACCATCACCAACAGCCGCTGCTCGAGGAGCGATTACGGCATAGGGGTCGGCCCTTCGAGCAATAGGAACACTATCAGCAACAACAACTGCTCTGACAACATGGTCGGTGGAATGGAGCTCAACGGCTTCAGCAACAATAATACCATCTGCGACAACACTTTCCTGAGCAACATGGATGGCATGCGCATCGAATCATCGAATGGCAACGAGCTGGTGAACAACACCTTCTCATACAACTCCCAGCACGGCATATGGCAACTGTCGTCGAACAACAACACGTACATCAGCAACATCTTCTCTCAAAACGCCAAGTACGCGATCAATCTCATACACTCCTTGGGCAACCGGATTTGGAACAACACCTACATCTGCAACAACGGCGCGGGCGACGCTCACGACTGGGCGCATGTTCAAGCTTATGACGATAAAACGGGCAATTTCTGGAACAGTTCGGACGGTTACGGGAACTACTGGTACGATTGGACCTTGCCTGATTACGACATGGACGGGATAGTCGACAGTCCGTATTTGTTGGACGGGGGCGCAGGCGCCAAGGACTACTACCCACTCACGACATCTCAGCAGCCAATACCGGAGTTCGGCGTGATGCCCCTGGCACTGATTGCCTTTCTAGTGGTGGTGGTCCTGATCGCGAGAGGGGCAAAGAAGACGAAGGCGCGCTGAATAGGGGACTTGCACCTACTCTCGTAGACGGCCTTTTCTGAGGATCACGGTGAACCGAAGGTGATTCCGTCCCACGTCATTGTCTCCTGATGTTGGACCGCAAAATGATCTGGAAAAGAATAGAAAAGAAAAGATGAAATTGAAAGAGGTTTTGTTCAGGCTTTCAGCAGACCGAACTTGTAGTTGGTTGGACCCGCGTCGGACGAGATGATGAAGTATACGTCCTTGTATCCGGCCAAATCCGCGAGGGTTCGGGTTATCTGCTCCGTATCATCCGTCAGGCTCAGGGTCTCCATCTTGTACGGCAGCGAGTACTCGTCGTTGTAGAACGCTGGAGCGTAGATCGTGACCGTGAAGTCAACCTCTACAGGTGGCTGCATCGCCACGAAGGACCGGATGTCATCGCCGTTGTCAACAATCTGTCCGTTGATGGCAATGTTGTCCACGAACCAGCCCTGCTCAGTGTAGCCCCAGTCGGTCATGTACCGGAACGCGACCATCACTTCGCTTCCGACATATGCGGACAGGTCAAAGGCCATGTTCCCAGAGCCAAATCCGGTGAATCCCGGCAGGTTTGCCGCGATATCAGGGTGACCATCAATAACGATATCGGAGCGTGTGTAGTCGTTCGCCAACGAAACCCATGTGCTCCCGCCGTCCGTCGATACCTGAACGAATCCGAAGTCCCACTGCTCTTCGATCGCATAGGATGTGTCGAATGAGAGTGTTGCCTCGGTCATTCCAGTCAAGTCGACAGTCCCAACGAACGCGACGTCTCTGAGGTCGCTAGCACCTGAGTACCAGGCCATGCCCGAGAATCCTGAGACCGCAGGACCCGCAGTGAGCTTCCAGCCCGGATCGTAGTAGTCATTGCCGTCGAACTTGAAGTTGAGCTTGAACATCTGTCCAGCCCTAACCCCTTGGACCTTCAGATAGTCGGTGCCGTAAGGTCCCAGCAGGTAAGTCCCGGTATTGTAGCCATCCTGAGTCCAAGTGTACTGGAAGGCGTACGACTGGGTGACGAAACCCATTCCGGGGTTTATCTTAAGGGTCCTGAGCTCCCCCGCCCTTGGGTCGTTCAAGTCGATCGACACGTAGTTGTACCATCCATCGCCGAAGTCGTCCGAATGGATCAGGTTGGCCATCTTCCATGCGTTAAAGACCCTCTCGAAGTCCCAGTCCATGTAGCCAGCAGCAGCCAGAGTCGAGGTCACTCCCTCTTCGCCATTGTCCGTATTTGCGGCAAGGGCGGAGATGAAGTCCGCACCACCGAAGTGGTCGTTGAGGTAGACAGCGAACATGGCGGCAGCACCGTAGTCTGCTATGATGTTGATGTCGCCCTGGTCGCCCCACTCGGTCAAGGAGTTGTCAGGGGTGTACAGGAACTGCTCGATGTATCCCCATGGCTCTCCGTACCCGCAAAGCATCTCCGCGTACATTGAGCAACCCTCGTTGACGAAGGACACTTCATCCTCGTCGAGGTCGTCGTGCAGCAGGTGCTGGTACTCGTGAGCAACCGTTGATTCGTACACGAACGGTCTAGCGACATCGGCACCGATCCTGTTCATCCAGTCGTAGCTGTCCAAGTGAATGACATTGCGGTCCAGGTAAGCCTCGATTGAAGGCGAATAGTAGCCGACGACATAGCTCGGATAGGTCGGGTCATTGTAGCTGTTATCGACCATGTTCCAGACCATGATCATGAGCCTTCCGTCCACATCATTGAAGAAGGGATATCCCCAGTCCTCAAAGAGGGAATTCGACCCATCGTGGAAAGTAGGTACACCGAAGTACTGCGACTCAATCGGATAGATAACAGTCTCGTACTCGTTGATGATGTACTCGACCTGCCAATCGTAGATCGTGATCTTGTCCGGGTTGTCATTGCGAGGGTCTCCGGCCGGGAAGCTCAAGTCTGTCGCGACCCATACTTCGGCCAGGCTGCCCTCACCTCTCTTCTCAAACTCGATCCAGTTGCTTGTGCCGTATCCGCCCACGTAGTATGACTCTACATCACCGATCTCGTATACATCGGCCGAGCCAGACCACAAAGATACTTCCGAGGCGGATGCCGAGACCTCTGCCTTGCTAGGTTTCTGCTCCCGAATCTCAGGTCCAATATCCTTCTTCACCACGTCCGCTATGCTTGGTACGCTTGAAACCTCCGCTGAGCTGGGCACGGCCAAGGCGGCGAAGGCCCCTACGACCATCAGCATAACTAACGCTAAACATGCTGTCTTTGTTGCTTTCAGTCAGATTCCCCCCTATGATGAGACCCTCAGAGAGGGCCGTGGCGGAGACAATATGCCTGAGGATAGATAACTGTTCTGGTTAGTCAGTATGACAACCCGGGGCATAAGGCAGCAACTTGGGGCGCGACCGAAATCTGCGAAATTCCACGGTTGAAGCGGATGAGGTCGTGAGCCCGTGGAGGTGCCTCCATTGTACATTTTGCGACAGCGCCGCGAGTCTAGGTGAATCTGCCCCTTGAAGAAACCGTCGAGGATCAGTAGGTGAGGACGAGCACTCTGCATGTTGGACATCGAAAACCAGGAATCCTTACGCTGTTCGCCATCAGGCCTCCCGAAGCCAGCACCTCTCCCTTGAGTCCCCATACGTCGATCCCGTCGACCTCATCCCATCTCACGCCGCCCAACAAGCCTCCGGAGGGGGCTAACATGATGCCGCGCTGCATCGGACCCGAGCATTTCGGACACCGTGGCTCAGGCGACCCTTGCGACGGGGTGATCTTCGGCTGAGGAGACACAGAAGCAACCGGTTCAGGAACAGGCTTCCTGATCTCAAAGTCGCAATTCCTGCACCGACGCTCAGAGGATAGATTTCTCGCACCGCATTCCGGGCATGTAGTGAATCCCGATTCGAACTTGGCCCCACATGATGAGCATCTGCCGGAGCTGGCCTTGTTCATGGCTCCGCACTGAGGGCATACCTCCTGCTTTGCGACTTCCCTCCGGTAGTTCTTCATTTCGATCCCGCAACCCACGCAGAAGACCTCGTCGTCTCTGTTCTTGAATCCGCACTTCGGGCATCTCATGGCCATTCCCTGACCGCCATCGCCTTTCCTACCCTATGCTCTTTTCCGAGGCGAGACTCCGAGGAGCACTCATCCATCTGTTCCAGGACCCGCATCTCAGCGAGCCTTGCTGGATATCAGTGCTGTTGCGATTACCGATGCTATGACCTCGACCCATTTGATTGTCGTCAAATCAGGCAGCTTCATCGTCCTAGTTCCGGATATCTCTATCCAGCCAATCAGCTCATCACCGCTGCCGTAGATTCCAGTGTCGATATAGTCCCCCTCCAGGCTTTCGGTCAGGTCTTTGCGCGACATCTTCAAGAGTCCCGGACGATTGTAGGCGCCTCTCTCCACTTCCGAGGGGACATTGTCCTCAGCCAAGTACATCCTGCTGTACTTGCCGATCTTGACACCGTGGAATTCGGGGCTATCGTAGAACTGCTCCTCCCTGTACGCGATGCTCTTGTGTCCTTCCAGGGCATCCCCTCGAAAACCAACCATCGCTCTGTACCTGTACAGCCCGTCCTTCGGGTCCCTGAGGCCGATTGCCACGTTGTCTATGCCAAATTGCCGCCAAATAAGCTCGGCCGCTTCGTTGAGCAGCTTGTCGAGATCCGTATGTGAACCTTGGATATGCGCGAGAAGTGTGTGAAGGCCCTCCAGCGTTCTCTGAGTGGGATCCATGATGCTGTGAGAATAGTTGAACTTGATCCTATCAGGGATTGTTCTTTGGTCAATCACCGGCCGGACAGTGTGTCTCTTCAAGTCGGCTCCCTCTTTCTCGAGGGGACCAGCCCTCTTTGCTGATTCGCCTTTTGCGCCCAAATCCTTGTGCAAGACCGCGAGTGGCTTTCCGCAGACTCGGCAAAGCCTTGCCTTGTCAGGGTTCTCGGTTCCACAACTGGGACATTGCATCGCCACGGTTCCCGTGCGCGTATCGACTTTCCTCCCCTAAGGTCTTTTCCGAGGCTCAAACCGCCCACAAACATGGCCTGACAAATCGCCTACTTCCACTTTGCTCCAAGAGATGCTCGCCTCTCTAGGGGAACATTTGTCAAAACAATTTCTTTGAAGAAGTCGATTCCATCCAACACGGATCTCACCTTGACCTTGCCCTTGTCCGTTGTTATAACGAACGAGTCGGTCAATGAACTGTATGAAACTTCTTTGACTTCACCCCAACTCACATAGAA
>Ga0153916_10000675_pt1 | contig 23458 bp, 23 predicted proteins | sample Opewatmetagenome_FD_109642 | JGI IMG/M metagenome (GOLD analysis project Ga0153916, IMG submission 109642) | Freshwater wetland microbial communities from Ohio, USA - Open water 3 Core 3 Depth 4 metaG | ecosystem: Environmental > Aquatic > Freshwater > Wetlands | place: USA: Ohio, Lake Erie...
CCCGCCTCTACCGCCATCCCCACCGTCGGGCCCGCCGTGCGGCACATACTTTTCTCGGCGAAAATGGACCGCCCCATCTCCACCTTTTCCAGATTTTACGAAGATTGTTGCTTCATCAATAAACATTGTGAGAGTAATTTGATCAGGGAAAATGCCAATAGATTATACCATCGTATATATTTTGTTTCGTTTGCTTGTATCGTATTTGTTCATTATTAGTCCAACAATTGTTTAATTATTGTGGAGAATTGCACTATAACCAAATCTGTGGTAGATTTATGTCAATTCTGCTGAATGGAGGTCATATGGAAGCAAAATTTGTTCCGAATATTGTCGTTGGACGGTTACCCCTTTACCTACGAACATTACAGCTTATGAGCTTGGAAGGACGAAGGGTAACCTCCTCACAAGAATTAGGTGAAAGATTGGGAATTTCGGCTGCTCAAATCCGAAAAGATCTTTCACAATTTGGCGAATTTGGTAAACAAGGAACGGGATACAGCATTGATTATCTAACCGATCAGCTTCGTCAAATCCTACATGTCAATAGAGTATGGGATGTTGCGGTCGTTGGAATTGGAGATGTTGGTCATGCACTGGCGCGCTATCAAGGATTTTCAAATCGCGGCTTCAGGATTGTTCTCCTTTTCGATAACGATCCCCAAAAAATCGGTACGAATGTGGGTGAATTCTTCATCAACAATATATCTAATTTGGTGAAGATGATTCAGGAATCTGGGGTTCAAATTGCGATGTTATCAGTTCCGGTAGAACATGCTCAGCAAGTGACTAATTTATTGATCGAAGCTGGAGTTAAATCTATTCTGAATTACGCCCCCATAAATATCTCAGTTCCAGCGAGTGTGCATGTACAGTATATTGACCCTGTTTTACATCTCCAAAGAATGACTTATTTCCTGGAATAAAATGGGTGAGCAGGTCTATCGCCTCACATTGATTATTGGATAACTTATTTTAGACAGCAATCAAATTTCGCCTGAGTATGTCATGCATTTTTACCGCTTTCGCGGCCCCAAGAACTATACAAGTGGTAGGGTTATCCACGAGGTATGCAGGAACTCCTAACTCCTTAGTAAATAAGCGGTCTATTCCACGCAACAACGCACCCCCACCACACAAGGCAATTCCACGATCGATGATATCTGAAACTAATTCAGGGGGTGTCTTTTCAAGTACATGCCTAGCAGTCTCCACGATGGCATGTAATGGTTCTTCCACAGCATCGATTATTTCCCCTGTCGTTAGTGTAACCGGCCTTGGTAAGCCTGTGACCTGGTCTTGTCCTTGAATTTCAACGCTTTGTTCATCATCCTGGGGGACTGCAGCACCAATCTTTATCTTAATATGTTCTGCAGTCATCAATCCGATGATCAATCCGTACTTCTTTCTAACATAGCTGACGATGGCTTCATCAAGTGATGTTCCCCCAGCGCGTAAGGTCTCCCCAGTCACAATACCATACATCGCGATAACTGCCACTTGGGTGGTGCCACCACCCAGGCACAAGATTAAATTTCCTGAAGGAGTACCAATGGGGAGATCTACACCAATCGCAGCAGCCAAAGGTTGTTGAATTAGTGCAACATCGCGACTTCCAGCTTGAAGTGTGGCCTCATGGACAGCCCGGCGTTCAACACTGGTGATTCCATTGGGCACTGTGATCATAACCTGGGGACGAAAAAACTGTAAGGGACCACTGAGCTTACGTAAAATATCGCGCAAGATATATTCTGCCACTTCATAATCGGCAATTACACCATTTCTTAAAGGTCTATTTACTTCGATTGAATCGGGTACCCGCCCAAGCATATCTTGAGCTTCTTTTCCCCACGATACCATCTTTTGCTCTGATATGATTATCGCGGCAACTGTTGGTTCATCAAGTATCACCTGCTCGCCTTCAGCGGCTCTGGTATTATTCGTACCGAGATCTATCCCTAGGTCTTTCGAAAATATCGCCATTTTTACTTTAGTTGTTCCTCACTGGTACCGGGGAAACGGGTTCGTTGTCCCCGGTACCGCTTAACTGCTTCGAGACGCAAATTAGACCTCCGTAATGCTGACTCAATCTTCAAAAAGGAATCACTATCAGGAGGTGGACCCTGTTTAAGGATTTCCTCCGCCCGCCTTTTTGCGGCTTCTGCCCGACTAATATCAATTTCCTGTACATTCTCTGCTGCATCAGCCATCACAGTGACCAAATCAGGTTGAACTTCAATCACACCTCCCGCAACGGTAAATATCTGTTCTTGACCCATATACCGGACGCGTAGTATGCCAAATTTCAATGTTGACAACAATGGTGCGTGATTAGGTAATATACCCATCTCCCCTTGAATGCCAGGGACAATCACCATATCGGCATCACCCGAAAACACCTGGCGGTCTTGTGAAACAATTTCACATCTAATAGACATGGCTTGTTTTCTGCCTGAAAATATTAATCATTCTTTGCCAGCTGACCAGCTTGTTCAACTACCTCGTCTATTCCACCGACCATCATAAAAGCTTGTTCAGGGAGATCATCATGCTTGCCCTCCAGGATTTCCTTGAACCCACGAACAGTTTCTCGAAGGGGTACATAACGACCTTCACGTCCAGTGAATACCTGAGCGACATAAAATGGTTGGGAAAAGAAACGCTCAATCTTTCGTGCTCGAGATACAATCAATTTATCGTCTTCACTCAGCTCATCCACACCCAGTATAGCGATGATGTCCTGTAAATCCTTGTAACGTTGTAATACGCGTTGAACTTCACGTGCAGTAGTGTAATGTTCCTCCCCGACGACTAAGGGATCAAGGATCCGTGAAGTTGAAGTCAATGGATCTACAGCTGGGTAAATACCTTTTTCTACGATGGATCTTTCCAAAGCAATGGTTGCATCCAAATGAGTGAAAGTCGCGACAGGTGCAGGGTCAGAGTAATCATCTGCAGGCACGTACACAGCTTGCATTGAGGTGATCGAGCCATGACGCGTTGAGGTAATTCTCTCCTGGAGCTCACCCATTTCAGTTGCTAAAGTAGGTTGATAACCAACTGCCGATGGCATCCGTCCTAATAAAGCTGATACTTCAGATCCAGACATACTAAATCGAAAAATATTATCGATAAAGAGCAATACATCCCGTCCCTCATCACGGAAGTATTCTGCCATGGATAAAGCAGCTAAAGCTACACGCAGTCTCACACCTGGTGGCTCGTTCATTTGTCCATAAACCATCACGGTATCTTTCATCACCCCTGATTCGATCATCTCGCGGTATAGCTGGGTTCCCTCACGAGTTCGCTCGCCCACCCCGGCAAAGACTGAGTTCCCTTGATGAACTGTGGCAATCGACCTGATCAATTCAGTAATGATAACGGTTTTTCCAACTCCAGCTCCCCCAAAAATACCGGTTTTTCCGCCGCGGGTAAAGGGTGCGATCAGATCAATGACTTTAATCCCGGTCTCAAATACTTCCACACGCGTGGATTGCTCTTCAAAATCAGGCGCAGGTCGATGGATAGGGTAATATTGTTCAGCAGTCACCGCAGGACCCCCATCGACTGGCCGACCCAACACATTGAATACGCGTCCCAGAGTGTTTGGTCCGACAGGAACTTTGATCGGTGTACCCAACGAAAAAACTGGCAAATTCCTTTGAAGTCCATCTGTAGAATCCATGGCGACACAGCGCACCCAATTGTTGCCAAGGTGTTTTTCTACTTCGAGTACCAAAGGTAACTGCCCTTCACGTGGTACTTCAAGTGCATGATAAACATCAGGGAGTTTGCCCGCAGGAAATTCAACATCCACAACACCACCCAATATTTGCACAATCTGGCCAGTCAATCTAGCCATGCCTGCCTCCTGAAAAATCTAAATAATTCATTATTTTGCTAACGCCTCAACGCCCCCAACAATATCCAGGATCTCACTTGTGATACCTTGTTGGCGGACTTTGTTTAATTCCAATTGTAATGCATCAGCTAATTCAATCGCGCTGTCTGACGCATTCTTCATGGCAACCATGCGGGCCGCATGCTCACTCGCAAGCGATTCCATAATTGCTTGATAAACCTGAAGTGCAGTAAATCGCGGCACAATCTCATCCAATATATCTTCTTCATTGGGCTCGTATATATAAGCTGCTGAAGCTTTCTTCATTTGCTCGAAGGCAATGACTCTTCCCTCACCAACACCGATTTCTAATGGAAGAAGTTGTTTTATCGCCGGGACCTGCTTCACCATATTGATAAAGTCCGTATAAACCAGATAAACTCGGTCGGCCTTCCCGCTAAGGAATTCATCCACAGCTAAACGACCGATTGCCGAAACATCTGAGAACGCTGGTGCAGCGGGTAAATGACTAAATTCGGCGATTACATTTTTTCTTCGCCGGATCAGCATATCACGTCCTTTGCGACCGATTGAGATATAGTTAACCGGAATTTCCTTCGAACTAAACTTTTGTAATGCAAAGCGTACGACGTTTGAGGTATAGGCACCAGCCAATCCACGATCACCGGTCACCAAAACGACCAATTCATTTCGATCTTCAGCTCGCGGTGTTAATAGGGGATGTAAGGAGGCACGTCCAGGCTGCCCCGCGATATGTGTCAGCACCTGCCATGCTTTCGTTGCATATGGTCGTGTTCGTAACATGGCAGCCATCGCTTTGCGAACATTACTTGCGCTGACAGCTTGAAGCGCCCTGGTCACCTGAGCAATATTTTTTACACTACGTATTCGTAAACGTACTTCCCTAGCATTCGCCATGATTTGTTGTCCAGTTTAAATTTATTGCCAGGTGGACATAAATGCATTCAGTGCTTGAATTATTTTTTCTTCCGTTTCTGGCGTGATTCTTTTATCTTCGATTATTACTTTACCAATTTCAGGGTGTGAAGTTTCCATGTATTTTAATAGTGAAGTTTCCCACTGCCTCATTTTATCGAGGGATACACTGTCGGCAAAACCGTGCGTTCCTGCATAGATTTCAGTAACTTGATTTTCGAGGGATAGGGGTTGATATTGAGGTTGCTTTAATATTTCCTGGAGATGCTGCCCCCTGTTCAATTGTGCTTGTGTAGCTTTATCCAAATCTGAGCCAAATTGAGCGAATGCTGCCAGCTCTCGGAATGCAGCCATATCCAACCGAAGCCGACCAGCCACCTGACGAAAAGCTCTGGTCTGTGCATCACCACCAACTCGGGACACAGAAAGACCAACATTTACAGCTGGCCGAATACCAGCATAAAACAGATTGCCTTCAAGATAAATTTGCCCATCCGTTATCGAAATTACGTTAGTGGGAATATATGCAGATACATCACCAAGTAAAGTTTCGATGATTGGTAACGCAGTAAGGGATCCACCTGAGCCCATCAGTTTGACAGCCTTGAACTCATCTGGTTTATCCATGCTTTTAATTGCTTCAATCACATCGTGGTGAGCTAGAGGTCCGCCATAGATTTTGCCATCCAGTGCATCAGCGCTCTGGGCATAAAGGCGAGGCAGATTCTTATTCACAATGACATACTGATCAGCGAGGCGAGCAGCACGTTCCAACAATCTCGAATGTAAGTAAAACACGTCACCAGGATACGCTTCTCGTCCCGGTGGGCGTCTAAGCAATAAAGATACCTGGCGATATGCCCAGGCATGTTTTGACAGGTCGTCATAAACACACAATGCGTCACGACCGGTTTCCATAAACTCTTCACCGATTGCACAACCTGTGTAAGGAGCGATATATTGGAGAGCCGCTGGTTCATCGGCAGCAGCGACAACAATCGTCGTGTAATCCATTGCCCCATAACGATCCAATGTGGCTACTGTCCGAGCGACTGCAGCTTTCTTTTGTCCAATCGCAACATAAATGCAATATAAATCTTTACCCTTTTGATTAATAATGGTATCAAGTGCTAAGGCGGTTTTTCCAGTTTGGCGATCACCAATTATTAACTCTCGCTGTCCACGTCCTAAAGGGATCATTGAATCAATCGCCTTAAGACCGGTCTGGACAGGCGTATCTACATCCTTCCGTTCAACCACACCTGGGGCAATCCGTTCAATTGGGCGAATGTTATTTGTTTTAATGGGTCCTTTTCCATCGATTGGAATTCCCAATGCATTAACCACCCTACCTACCATTGCATCACCAACTGGAACAGAAGCAATTCTTCCAGTCGATCTCACTAACATCCCCTCGGCAATCCCAGAGTATTCCCCCATGATGATTACTCCAACATTGTCTTTTTCCAGGTTAAATGCAATCCCCATCACACCATTGGCAAACTCAACTAATTCTTGAGATTTTACATCTACCAACCCCTTTACACGTGCGATTCCATCTCCAGCTTCAAGGACATTACCAACATCACTTAAACTTAATTCAGGATGGTACGTTTCAATTTGCTTTTGAATATCAGCTGTGATTTGCTTAATTAAATCTGCCATAATTCCTCCAACACTGCAATCATTCAGTCAATGTTGCAACTGTGTTAGCATCAAGTCGATCGATGAGTGCGATCAATAATTTAACCGTATTATCATAGTCATGCCGGTGGATGATCGAGCTGTGGGAGTGGATATGACGAGCCGCAACCCCGATCACAAGTGTGGGGACTCCGGTACCATGTAAATGGATCACTCCCCCGTCTGTAGCTCCACCTTCGATGGCAGACAGCTGTACATGGACTTCCATCTGCTTCGCGGTCTCAAGGACTAAATCTCTAAACCTGATATTCGGTATCATTCGAGCATCATAAAGAACAATCGTAGGTCCCTGTCCTAATTTAATGGCTGATTCATCGGGTTTTATTCCGGGGACGTCACCAGCAATATCCGATTCCAAGACTATTGCAACGTCTGGATCAACTGCCCTTACACTGGTCGTGGCACCACGTATCCCTACTTCTTCCATCACTGTCGCTACCCCATATATGGTATTCGGGTGACTTTTTTGTTGAATCTCCTTCATCACAGAAATCACTAATGCGGTCCCAACCCGGTCATCAAAAGCTTTGGATAAATAGGTCAGTCCACCAGCTAATTCTACAAAATCTGCACGAGGTACAATCGGATCGCCGAGCTGAATTCCTGCAGCTTCCACCTGTTCCTTTGTTGACGCCCCGATATCAATGTACATATCTTTTCTTTTGACAACCTTTTCGCGTTCATCAGCCGGCAGTAGATGCGGTGGTTTCGCACCAATGACTCCCACTAAATCGCCTTTTTGAGACTGAATGATAACGCGTTGGCCTAAAAGCACCTGATCAAACCACCCGCCAAGTGGAAGAAATCTTATAAACCCTTCGGGTGTGATCTGTTTTACCATGAAACCGATTTCATCCATGTGACCAGCAAGCATAATCCGTGGTTTATCAGCTGTCCCTTGCTTGCGACAAATAACACTTCCTATCTTATCTTGTGTTATCTCGCCGTATTTTTCCAGATATTTTCTGACAAGAGAACGTATCGGGGTTTCATAGCCTGATACTCCAGGTGTTTCAGTTAGCTCTTTAAGTAAATTTAATGTAAAATCCATTGGAGGAATACCTCAGACATTAAGGATAAAAGCGGTCAAATGATACCTGAAAGAATCAATCTTGTCTAGTTATTCACATTCTAGAGCTGTTGAATTATTATTATTTTAAATTCTAAACAACTTAAGCGAGGAGAATATATATATGATCCATATCATTACCGATACAACCTCTGGACTTCCTCTTCAAATATCCGAACGTTATCATATCCCCATTATTCCCCAAATCATTAACTTCGGTAATAAATCTTACTATGAAGGGATTGATATCGATAACCCTACCTTCATGAAGATGTTAACCGAATCAAAGGAGCTTCCGAAGACTGCTGCCCCGCCACCTGAACTTTTTATTCAAGAATTTTCAAAATTTGTTCCTTCTGGAGGAACAATATTTTGTATTCATCCTTCCTCAGATGTAAGCGGCACTGTCCGTTCAGCGCTTATGGCTGCTCAAGAATTTCCAAAAGCCGATATTCGAGTAATAGACACTCGCACAGTTGGCAGCTCACTGGCAACTTTGGTTCAGCTAGCTGCAGAATGGGCTTCTACCGGAGATGACGCAGACAATATTGAAAGAAGAATCAATCAATTAATCCCTCGTAATCGGATCTATTTTCTCGTTGATACCCTAGAGTACCTTGTCAAGGGTGGAAGGATTGGAGGTGCGACTGCCCTATTGGGAAGTGTACTAAAAATCAAACCAATCTTAGCCTTAATTGACGGTCATGTTAATCAATTCGAGAAGGAGAGGACCCAAAAACGCGCAATACGTCGGGTTGTTGAGCTGGTAAAGTCTCAAGCGGCAAGAAATGGAGATGCGTATATCTCAGTAATGCATGCAGCAGTGCCTGAATTAGCGCGAGAATTTGCTAATTTATTATGTAGTGAATTTAGCTTGAATGATGTGCCTATCCTGGATGTTCCGCCTGCGATAGTGACACATGGCGGTCCGGGTATATTAGCTGCGGCATTCTTTACCGGCGAGAGCTAATAAACCAGTTTTGAATATTTAGCGGTTCAACGTCTTTTTGAGGTGTTATCCGAGAATAGGAACTATCTGGCAGCATTCTGCGCGCTTTTGTATTATCATTCATATAGATTTTCAATATGTCATCACGAATATGTAGGATCATCTGTTTATCTTGTACAGGAAAGAGGACCTCAACACGACGATCAATATTCCGGGGCATTAAATCTGCACTACCGAGGTAAATTTCTTCGTTACCTCCATTTTTAAAATAATATATGCGACTATGCTCCAAGAATCGACCAACGATGCTCGTAACTTGAATATTTTCGCTTATCTCAGGTAATCCCGGTCTCAGGCAGCAAATCCCTCGTACGAACAAATCTACCTTTACCCCTGCTTGGGATGCGGTATATAGCAATTGGATCATTTTCTTATCGACCAGGGAGTTAATTTTAAAGATTAATTGTCCTTGTCCACCATTTTTTTGTATCTCTATTTCCCGTTTGATTAGAGCTTCCATTCGACTACGGAGATTTATTGGTGCAACTAACAATTTAAGATATTCATTTTTAGACGAGTATCCCGTAAGATAATTAAATAAATCCGTTGCATCAGCTCCCATGTCCTCATCGCAGGTAAACATCCCTATATCTTCATAGGTCAATGCTGTAATGGCATTGTAATTTCCCGTCGCGAGATGCAAGTATCGCCGGATACCATCCCCTTCCTTGCGGATCACCATGGCAATTTTTGAATGTGTTTTTAATCCGAGCAAACCATATACAACGTGTACGCCTTCTTTTTCCAATTTCCTAGCCCAACCGATATTACTTTCCTCATCAAATCGTGCTTTTAACTCCACAAGCACAGCCACTTGTTTACCATTTTCAGCTGCTTCAAGCAATGCATCGACAGCTGGTGGTTTATTGCCAACCCGATAAAGAGTTATTTTAATTGCCAGCACGTCGGGATCATTTGCTGCGGTTTTTAGGAATTGAATAACGGGTGTGAACGAATCATAGGGGTGGTGAAGTAGAAGATCTCCTTCTCGGATTGAGGTAAAGATGTTCCCGTCGTCAATATCTCGAATACGTCTTGGAATAGCTGGTTTAAATGGAGCATCTTTTAAATCATAACGTTCTATGCCATGCAAAGCCATAAGGTCACTATAACCCATAGGGCCGTCGATGGTATAAATTTCATTTCGATCAATTTCCAGGTTTTCCATCAATATATCTCTGATCCGGGATGACATTGTTTCATTGATAGTAATTAAGACCACAGACCCAAACCTTCTTTGTCTGACGGTTTGCTCCATTGTCTCTAGTAGATCTGCTGCTTCCAATTCTTGGATCGCCATATCCGCATCACGAATAATCCTAAATGGATGGGATTCTATGACCTCCATCCCAGGAAATAATGAGGCTAAATTGGCTGATATCACCTGTTCTAGCCAGACAAAATAATGATTATAAGGAACTGTGCCATCTTTACGTACTCCACCTGATGATCGCTTGATCGGCACTAATCGAGGTAAAGCGTCCGGTACTTTTATTCGTGCAAAGTGATTTATTCCTTTTTTATCCCTTAGTAGCACAGCAAGGTTTAGGGATAAATTGGAAATATGGGGAAAGGGATGGCCAGGGTCAAATGCGAGAGGCGTTAGTACGGGAAAAATGACATCGTGATAATAGGATTCAATACTTTCTTTTTGCTGTTTGTTCAATTCTTTATAATCAATAAGAAATATACCAGCATTTTTTAATGACGGTATTAAGCCATTCCTCAGGTAATCTGAACCAACCTTCATTAAGTTACTGGCAACTTTTCGTATTTCTGCAAGCTGTTCCGCAGGAGTTAAGCCATCTGGTGGGTAATCGATGACACCAGCATCTACCTGCTTTTTCAATCCGGCAACGCGTACCATAAAAAATTCATCCAGATTCGAACCAACAATGGCTAGAAATTTAACCCTTTCTAAAAGAGGATTAGTTTCATCAATTGCCTCTTCCAATACACGGTATTGAAATTGTAATGAGCTCAGCTCGCGATTAATGAATAATTTGGGTGAATCTAAAGGAGTCGTTATCTCGGGATCAGTTGTTTTCTCCACCATACCCTTCACCTAATATTTAGAAATCTTCAAATAATCAAATAATTTATCCAAATCTGCCCATGATGTAATCTTCGGTTCGTTTATCTTTTGGATTAATAAATAACTCTTTACCAATACCTTTTTCAATCAACTCACCTTGGAGGAAAAATCCGGCAAAGTCAGAAACCCGTGCAGCTTGCTGTACTGAATGAGGTACCAGCACAATGGTATATGTCTGTTTTAAATCATGCAATGAGGCTTCCACTTTGCCCGTAGATATGGGATCCAAACCAGAGGTAGGCTCATCCAGGAGGATTACCTCGGGTTTTAAAACAAGACTTCTAGCCAGGCATAAGCGTTGTTGTTGCCCACCCGAGAGCGACACTGCGGGCTCATCAAGTCTATCTTTAACTTCGTCCCAAAGAGCAGCTTGAACGAGGCTCCTTTCTACTGCTTCATTCAACTTCGTTTCCTGTTTTTCGCCAGCCAATTCAAGCCCATATGTCAAGTTTGATCGAATGCTCATGGGTAAAACCACAGGACGGGCAAAAACCATTCCAACACGACGCCTCAGGGATATCACATCGAGCTTCGGGTCAAGAATGTCAGTGTCATCCATAAGTACTTTCCCTGATATCAGTTTGACATCTGCAAGGTCATTTAATCGATTAAATATCCTTAGTAATGAGGACTTTCCTCCACCAGCCGGACCAAATAGAACAGTAATTTCGTTGGCAGGTATTTCCAAATTAATATCGCGTAAAGATTCTTTACCATCAGAATATTGTAAACTCAGGTGTTCGATTAAGATTTTTATCATATCAGCGATTACCATTGCCTATGCGCACGAGCCCTGGAACGTATTGTAGTCGCAATCAGGTTCATTCCCAAGACAAAGACAATTAGAACTAGGGCAGTTCCATATTGGATCTTAACCGGCATTCCTGGTACTTGTGTGGAGATCACAAACAAATGATAAGGTAAAGCCATGGTCGGGTCTAAGAATGAATTTGGTAGTCTTGGTAAGAAAAAAGAAGCTGCTGTAAAGAGTATCGGAGCTGTTTCACCTGCTGCTCTTTCTAATCCAAGAATTACACCGGTAATAATCCCCGGTAGTGATTGTGGTAAGACAATCCTACGAATTGTTTGCCAGCGAGTAGCTCCAACTGAGATACTCACCACGCGAAATGATTGAGGTACTGCACGTAAAGCCTCTTCTGCTGTGCTGATAATTACAGGCAATGTCATAATGGATAGGGTCAATGATCCAGCTAAGATACTGGTTCCAAATTTTAGGAAAATAACAAACAACCCCAGACCAAAGAGCCCATAAACTACTGAAGGAATTCCAGCTAGATTAATTATCGCAATACGAATCATCCTTGTCCAACGATTTTCGGGGGCATATTCTGAAAGATAGATCGCAGCTCCTATTCCTAATGGTACGGAGAATATCGCCGTTCCAAGCGTAAGATAAAAAGTTCCGATAATCGCCGGAAAAATTCCACCTTGCTTGACACCATCAAAAGGAAAAGTGGATAAAAATGTCCATGAGATAGCTGGTAAACCTTTTATCAGAATATAGATCACAACAGCTAAAATCGGTATAACAGTAACCAAAGTAATTAATGACAAACAACCGAATCCAATTTTTTGTCTGGTCAATCGCAAATCCGAAGAACCTGGATTAATATATATTTTTCCTTGACGATGCAATGCTGCCATATTTCCTCTAAGAAAGTATCCGCTCAGCTCTCTTGCGTTGCTTGAAGACAGCAGTCGATGCAGCAATATTTATCCCAAGAGAAATTAGGAATAAAACGAGGCCTATGAAAAATAATACATGGTAATGAGTACTATTCTTTGCTACTTCACCCATTTCAGCTGCAATCGTCGCAGTCATGGTCCTCGCTGGCAAGAAAATTGAATTCCATTTAACCGGTAAAACAGCAGCATTCCCCGTGACCATCATCACTGCCATCGTTTCTCCAATCGCGCGGCCGATACCTAACATGATTGCCGTCATAACTCCGCTGCGAGCAGCTGGTAAAGTCACCCGCCAAATAGTCTGCCATTGTGTCGCTCCCAAAGCAAGTGCAGCATCCCGATATGACCTCGGCACTGAATCTAATGCATCTTCTGCCACAGATACAATGGTAGGGATCGCAACTCCACCTAATAGAATACTTCCAGCTAATGCAGTAAGCCCAGTGGGTAAATCCAATAATCGACGGAGAGCTGGTGCAAGGATTAAGATCCCTAGAAAACCAAGTACTACTGATGGTATGCCTCCTAAAACCTCAACCAATGGTTTCAAAATGTCTCGCGTCCATCGAGGGGCTACCTCTGCTATAAACACCGCTGTACATATCCCAATTGGTATCGCAAATATTGCTGCTCCAAGGGTAACAATTAAAGAACCCCCGATGAGAGGTAATAAACCAAAATAATTTTCGATTGGGTACCAGCGAATTGAAATAAGTTTTAAGAAGGATACTTCACCTAGAGTTGGCAAACCCTCACGTAATAAAAAATAAAATATCATAAGGACAAATACAATAGCAGAATAACCAGATATCTTGATTAGGCGAGTAAGGAGATATTCATTCAAATTTTTGGTTGATTCCATTTTTACCCTGATTTATCGCTAAGGTATTACAATGGGCACAAACCCCAACTGGGTCACAATAGTCTGTGCTTCAGGTGTCATGATCCAATTTATGTAATCCGCAATAGCGCCAGTAGGTTGACCATTCGAGTACATATACAAGTCACGGGCTATCGGATATTTTCCATTATTCACTGTATCAGCAGATGGTAGAACGAAGAGACCTACCTGTTTACTTTCTACAGCGATTACCTTAACATCGGGAGTGACGTATCCTAATCCGTCGTAACCGATTACATTAGGATTATCCCTTGTTTCAGCAGTAATACCCTCAGAGGATGGCAATAGTAAGGTATCGGTTGAAAAAAGGGTTTTATTCTTCGGGTCACCTAATCGGATTACATTTTCCAAGAAAAATACATGTGTACCAGAATTAGTTTCGCGTGATAACCGCACAATAATTCGATCATCACCCCCTACATCTCTCCAGTTATTAATTTTTCCACTATATATATCCGATATTTGTTGAATGGTTAAATGGTTGACGGGATTTTCAGGATTAACTATAATCGCAATCGCATCCCTGGCAACTACGTATTCAACAGGATTTATTCCATTAGCTTTAGCTTGTTGGATTTCTTCAGGTTTTATTTGTCTGCTTGCGTTTGCAAGATCGACTGTTCCGTTGATTAATGCAGCAATGCCAGTGCCAGTCCCACCACCTGTAACTGAGATTTCCACATTGGGATAGAGCTGTTGATATTTCTCCGCCCATGCTAGTGCAAGATTTACTAAAGTGTCTGAACCTTTGTTTACAATGCTATAAACCTGGGATATATTAGTACTACCTGGAGTTGTTTCATTCGGATTAATACAGCTGGATAAAAGAATAAATAATATCAAGCAAATTGTTGAGGCGATAATTTTCATCGAGAGGATTATAGCTGTAAAAATTCTCTCAGACAAGGTAATTACGATAAATATCGATATAGAGTAAAATCCTATTATATGAATACGCAAGAGCCTGTATTTACAATAAGAAATATTGACTTTTATTATGGATCGGTTATTGCATTACGTCAGATTTCTATGGATATTATGCCTAATCTGATCACAGCATTAATTGGCCCTTCGGGATGTGGTAAGTCTACATTCTTACGCTGCCTTAACCGAATGAATGACACTATCGCTGGAACCCGCATTGAGGGACAGATTCTACTTAATGGAACAGATATCTATAGCAAGGATGTCGACTTGGCTAATCTTCGACAGAGGGTGGGTATGGTTTTTCAAAAACCCAATCCATTCCCCCAATCTGTTTTTGATAATGTCGCTTTTGGTCCAAGGGTTGTGGGGTTGACCCATGATAAGAATGAGCTAGATCTGATTGTAGAACGTAGCTTACGCCAATCAGCCCTGTGGGATGAGGTCAAAGACCATCTCGAAGAGAATGCTCTCAGTTTTTCTCTTGGCGAGCAGCAACGTTTATGTATTGCACGTCTGCTTGCAGTCAAACCTGAAGTCATCTTAATGGACGAACCAGCTTCAGCTCTCGATCCAATAGCCACCCTCCGAATTGAAGAATTAATGTTTGAATTAAAGAAAAATTATACGATTGTTATCGTAACCCATAATATGCAGCAAGCTGCCCGAGTTTCGGATTACACTGGTTTATTCTGGTTGGGTGAACTGGTTGAATTTTCTCCGACCGAAAAAATGTTCACAAGACCCGAAAAACAGCTCTCCGAAGACTATATTACTGGAAAAATGGGGTAGGCAATACGCCTTCGGGATATATTTTATATGGATGATGGCGATCCGGAAGCAAAGATATTTGATCAATCAGCTTGCCGGTAAGACCGAACCAAGTTTATGTTGCAGCTCAGCATCCGTCGGTTCTACTAATACTGACCCGTCTTCAAATAAAATGGTAGGTACACTTCGCATCCCATTATTGGTGGTTAGAACAAATTCTTCGCCACTCTCATCCCTATCAATATCCACCAAATTGTAAACGATATGATTACTATCAAACCATCTACGAGCTCGAGTACAATCTCCACACCACCAGGTACCGAATATTATTATAGTTTTATCCGCCATTATCACCTTTATCACTGATATTACTACTGAAAATAAGATAATAATATTCTACCAAATCTTTTTAATCTTATGAGCCATTGGTTTTTAGGTACGATCGGATTTAGTTATAAAGATTGGGTTGGTTCATTTTATCCCATTGGCACAGCGCAGCGTGGATATTTAGCATATTATAGTAATGTATTCAACTCGGTTGAATTGGATACAACATTTCATTCTATTCCGCAATTTAAAACAGTGCATACTTGGTCTACCACAGCTACTTCTGAGTTTAAGTTTTGCCTAAAAACTCCTCGAACTATTACACATGACCTTAGGCTAAAAGGGGTTCAAGGATTGATGAATGAATTTATTGAATCCCTGCTACCTTTGCAAGGAAAGATGGGTCCCATATTAATTCAATTGCCCCCTTCTTACTCCCAGGAAAATATTTCAACACTAAACGAATTTTTAGAATTCTTACCCAATTCCCATGATTATGCAATTGAATTCCGACACCCATCATGGTACAACCATAAAACTACACAACTATTATCTAATTACCGCATAGCTTGGGTCTCCTTAGATTATCCCAACTTACCAAAACAAATATATTTGACTGCTAACTTCCTCTATTTTCGTTGGATTGGAATTAATGGCATGTACCGACACCATACCCAGGAGCGTGAAGATAAAACGATTCAATTAAGAGCCTGGATCCAATCGATAAACCCTTACCTCGATCAAGTAACAGCTATCTATGGATACTTCAATAATGATTACGCTGGATTTGCAGCGGGAACTTGTAAACGGTTTATGCAAATGGTTGGAATAAACATTGATGGGCAAAACTTTCCTTACCAGGAGAGGTTATTTTGATCTACTCAACATCGTTGCACCGAAGGTTTATTATCGTAACCGATTAAAATCTATTTCTACAAGGAGAACATATAATGTTTGTTGCCCTTATCCATGCACACATCAAACCAGAGTATATAGAATCCTTCAAAGCTGCAACCCTTGATAATGCACGCAATAGCATCAATGAACCCGGCGTCGCTCGATTCGATGTTTACCAACAATCAGACGATCCTTCAAGATTTTCTCTGGTTGAAATATATAAGTCAGAAGTTGCCTCAGCCAGCCACAAGGAAACAGCCCACTATGCGCAATGGCGCGACACTGTTGCAGAAATGATGACTGAACCAAGAGTTCGGATCACATACAACATAGTTTTCCCACCGACTTCTGAGTTGTAAATGCAATTTGAATTTTCAACCGTAGCTAAAATTGTTTTTGGAGCTGGAATGTTAAATTCCATTGGTGCGCTCCTCGAACAGTATGGCGCACGAGTTCTGATAGTCTCCGGAGCTCCAGAGGAATTATCGAATAGGTTACTAAACCAGCTAAACATAATGGGTGTACATTGCTCTTTAATAAAAATTGAGCACGAACCCACAGTGGTTGTTGTCCGTGAGGTTGTCGAACTAGCAAGGAAATCTGTACCTAGTCTAATAATCGGCATCGGTGGTGGTAGCGCTCTTGATACATCAAAAGCAATTGCAGCTCTGTTAACCAATCCTGGAGACATAACCGAGTATTTGGAAGTGATCGGGGCAAATAAACCGCTAATTAACCCTTCCCTACCGCTCTTTGCGATACCGACAACCTCAGGCACTGGCTCTGAAGTTACAAAAAATGCTGTTATTGGATCACCAGAACATAACGTCAAAGTCAGCTTACGAAGCCCCTATCTACTCCCACAAATCGCCCTTATAGATCCTGAACTAACAATCAGCGTTCCCCCATCGATTACTGCTACTACAGGTCTGGATGCTCTAACCCAATTGATCGAACCTTTCACTTGTAGCAGCCCAAATCCTCTGACGGACGTATTATGTCTGGAAGGGATACATTGTGTTGCCCGATCATTATGGCAGGCTTATGATGACGGAAGCAATCTACATGCACGTGAAGATATGTCCCTCGCCAGTTTATTCAGCGGTCTTGCACTTGCAAATGCAAAGTTAGGGGCAGTTCACGGTTTAGCGGGTCCGATTGGCGGTGAGATACCTGCCCAACATGGGGCAATCTGCGCCAGTTTATTACCGAAAGTGATGTCGACTAATATCTCCGCATTGACCAATCGTTCTCCTGGTCACCCTGCATTGGAGCGGTATGCTAAGATCGCTAAACTCCTTAGCGGAGATCCAACAGCTAAAGCTGATACTGCTGTTCATTGGGTACAAGCTTTCTGCCAGCATGCTGAAATTCAAACCTTGTCTTCTTTTGGATTGACTGAATCTCATTTCTCTAAGATAATCGAAAAGTCATTCAAAGCCAGCAGCATGAAGGGTAATCCAATAATACTAACTGAGGCGGAATTACGTAATATATTGCAGAGGTCGTTATAACCATAATTGTAGATTAGCGAGTACTTGTCGACATTTGTAAAGGGATGTAAACTATCCACTGGAGGTGATCATGAGTACAGGCAGAATAATTACATATTTCGTTGCAGCGATCTTAATCCTAATCGGACTGGGATTAGCAGTAATTATTGGTCTCTCTTATATCGTTCAAGCCGGTAGTGGCGGCTCGATCACAATAGGTTTAGTATTTCTCATTATTGGATTTTTAATGATCGCAGGCGGCGTCTATTTAATCTACATGGCTGGTCGTGGCAAAATGGGAGCTGTGACCGAAAATGTTACCCTCAAAGTCGATCTTCCTGCCAATATCAGATTAGATACTTTGAAGTGTAGATCGTGCGGTGGTACGCTTACCATGGACAACATCCAGATGGTGGCAGGTGCGCCAGTGGTCAATTGCCCATATTGTCATTCCACCTATCAGCTAACTGAAGAACCAAAATGGTAATAAAGCGTATATAAAACTGAAGATTGTGTTAGTCGATCATTCACTATTTGGAGGTGAGGAATGCGAAGGCGGTTATTATCCTTCCTGCTGATTTTTACGTTCGTGTTATTAATATCCTCCCCGGCGGCAGCTCAGTCTTATTTATTTCAACTACCAACTGAAACTGTCGATGCATATTGGAATTCCGATGGTACATTAGCCCTGGATTACACCTTTGTTTTCATTAATGATCCATCCGGGCATGTTATTGACTATGTCGATCTTGGATTGCCCAATAGTAATTACTCTGACAGCAATATCACTGCTTCTGTAAATGGAAACCAGGTCTACGACATCTCTTCTTCGGGTTTCCAGGGGCAGGGTAGCGATGGGGTTGCTATCGGACTCGGGCAATACTCCATTAACCCTGGATCGACAGGTACTCTCCAGGTTCATATAGAAAAAATAAGCGGGGTTCTCTACATTGATAGTCAGGATAATAATTATGCCAGTGCGGTCTTAAGACCGGCTTATTTTATTTCGAGCATTGTCACCGGAAATACAGATCTGACAGTTACCTTCCACCTACCTCCAGGGGTGAAACCCGAAGAACCTAAATGGCATTCTTCACCTTCTGGCTTTCCCTCTCAGCCAGAATCTGGGTTGGATGCTCAGGGTAGGATCATATATTCATGGCGTGACGCCAATGCTAATGGACACACCGATTATCAATTCGGTGCTTCATTTCCAAAAAGTTATGTCCCCGCAGGCGTGATCGTTACTGTCAATCCATTCGCTGGAATTGGTAAATTTCTCAGCGGAGCAATCCTCCCCATTCTATGTATCGGTGGTTTTATTGCGATTGTTGTGGCAGGTCTTTCATCATCCAGCAGGCGGAAACAACAATATCTCCCGCCTAAAATTTCTATCGAGGGTCATGGAATTAAACGCGGATTAACTGCGGTCGAAGCCGCAATCCTATTGGAACAACCACTCGACAAAATCATGACCATGATCCTGTTCAGTGTGGTCAAGAAAAATACTGCAGAAGTCGTCACTCGTGAACCACTCGAGATCAAAGTTAGCCAACCACTACCAGAAGGTCTCCAACCCTACGAAAAGGATTTCCTGGATGCATTCCAAAAATCAGGTTTAGACCGCCGTAAAGGTTTGCGCGATATGGTGGTCAACCTGGTTAAGAACGTTTCAGAAAAGATGAAAGGATTTAGCCGCCAGGAAACAATTGCCTACTACACCGATATCACTAAACGCGCCTGGGATCAGGTAGAAGCTGCCAATACACCCGAAGTAAAGAGCCAGAAATACGAAGAAGTTATGGAATGGACCATGCTTGATAAAGATTATGATGGTCGCACCCAGGATGTTTTTCGTAACATGCCAGTGTTTATCCCAATGTGGTGGGGGCATTATGATCCTGGCTTCGGTAGAACAGCAACCGCACCTACAATGGCACCCGTTTCAGCTGGAGGTGGTGCGGCACGCGTGCCAGGTCCAGATTTCGCGAAATCCATAACTACTGGTGTCCAGACATTCTCCTCCAAAGTTGTCGGAAATATTAATGAATTTACATCCAGTATTACTTCAGTTACTAACCCGCCTCCAAAAGTCTCCACAAGTACGTATAAGGGCGGTGGAGGATCAGGTGGTGGTCACAGCTGTGTGTGCGCATGTGCATGCGCATGCGCAGGGTGCGCTTGTGCCTGCGCAGGTGGTGGGCGTTAATTTTTAAGCTCAATCATAATAACGGTGAATAACTTAATTTCGGTAATAAAGAAATTTAAAACCAAGATAACAGACAGAAATCTACTGCTGCCCAATCCTGGTTTACTCCATTTCGACTATCAAGAGAATGGTGAGCGATCGCGCATCCATTTACGGATTGATCCTGACGGAAGTGGTTTATTATTGGTGAACGCGAGCAGGATTATGCATCTAAATCCGACAGCTACACAGATGGCTTACTTAATTTTACAAAAAGTACCTCGGGATGTAGCTCTGACCTCATTAACCAAGACATTTGAGGTTGGCTCTGACCAAATAATAATTGACTATGCGCAAACTGCCAATCAATTGCACGAATTAATCAAACCAGATGGCGCTTGTCCTATACACGATCTTGAGCTGGAGGTCACTCCTCCCTTCAGTACACGACCATCAGCACCTTACAGAATGGATCTGGCTATCACTTATCGCTGCAATAATGACTGTGCCCATTGCTATAATGAACGTCCCCGTGATTACCCTGAATTATCAACCAAAACTTGGCACCAAATATTGGATCGTTTGTGGGAGATAGGTATTCCTCACGTTGTATTTACTGGCGGCGAACCTACTTTACGTGAAGATCTTCCTGAGCTTATTGCCCATGCGGAGCAGAATGGTCAAATTACCGGAATAAATACTAATGGAAGGCGATTATCCGATCGGGAATATCTGGAAAATCTGGTCAAATCTGGTTTGGATCACGTCCAGATCACAATAGAATCACACGATTCTAATATTCATGATTCAATGGTCAAGGCGCGTGGCGCTTGGAAGCAAACTGTTGCGGGTATACGAAATGCTCTAGAAACACCACTCTATGTAATGACCAACACAACAATGCTTCGCACAAATAGCCCGACTTTAGAACAAACCCTCATTTTCTTGGCAAACATCGGCGTACCTACGGTAGGTTTAAACGCTCTTATCTACTCAGGACGTGGGTTGACCGTGCATTCAGGGTTAGCCGAAACCGAATTACCATCCTTATTAATCATCGCACGAGAAATTACCACAGTTCATGATCAACGTTTAATCTGGTATACACCGACGCAATATTGTAATTTTGATCCGATGCAACTTGAATTAGGTGTAAAGGGTTGTACTGCAGCTTTATATAATATGTGCATTGAGCCGAATGGGGACGTAATCCCTTGCCAGTCTTATTACCAATCATTAGGAAATATATTATCCACTCGCTGGGGAAAAATCTGGAACCATGATCTATCAGTCCAGTTACGCGAACATAAATATATCCCGGAGAAATGCACGAATTGTTCCCTGCTCGTTGAATGCGGTGGTGGTTGTCCATTGGTAATAAAAACGAATGGATCATTATAGAGAATTAACCATAAAGGAGCTATAAATGTCAAACATCATTGAATCAATCAGACGTTTACTTACTCCAGTCACACCATTATCCGCCGGTATATATCATTATCAGGCTCCACCTGGTGCCCCCATCCCATATCGCTTGCATTTACGCCTCGAACCCGATGGTCGCGGTTTGTTGATCGTTAATGCATCAACTATATTGCATCTCAATCAAACAGCGGCCGAATTTGCTTATCACCTGATTAAGCAAACACCAGAGGATCAGATGGTGCGTGAAATTTCTAGTCGCTATCGGGTAAGCCGTGAGCAAGCACGACAAGATTTCCGCCTGCAGAATGATCGCATTCTAACTTTGATCCAAACACCGGATCTTGACCCTGAGATGTTCCTAGATTTTGAACGCACTATACCCCATTCGCAAAAGATATCAGCGCCATATCGATTGGATTGTGCCCTGACCTATCGACTACCTGGAGGATCCGACGATTCCATTGTGCCAATCAAACGAGTTGAGCGTGAATTGAATACCGAAGAGTGGTGTGTAGTGTTTGATAAGGCTTGGAGTTTGGGGATACCCCATATCATCTTAACTGGAGGAGAACCTACACTCCGTGATGATTTAGCGGAATTGATTGCACACACTGAATCAAATGGTCAGATTGTGGGTTTATTAAGTGATGGTTTGAAACTTGTAGATAATACCTATCTACAAACATTACTTCAGACTGGTTTGGACCACTTAATGCTTTCTTTGAAACCAGAAGATGATAATTCATGGAAAGCTTTGAATAACGTTGTCTCTGCTGACCTGTTTGTAGTGGTGCACCATACCATTACATTACAGAATACGGAAATCACAACCCAAACCTTGGAGCGGATATCCAAGCTTGGCGTAAAAGCGGTATCCCTTACAGCCTCTGATCCGGCTCTCAATGGATCATTAATCGAGTTCCGAAACCAGGCTGCATCTTTGGGCTTGCCTTTAGTTTGGGATTTACCTGTACCATATTCAACATTTAACCCAGTAACCCTGGAGACCCAGATGGATAATCTCCCAAAAGGTGCAGGTCATGCCTGGCTATACATTGAGCCAGATGGGGATGTGCTTCCAGCACAGGGTATAAATCAGGTGCTAGGGAATATACTAAAGGATCCATGGGAGACGCTTTGGCAATAAAGTAGAAAACTAACAGCAATGCCGTATGCGACCGCGACATTATAGGATTGTTTTTTACCCACCATCGGAATTGAAACAACTTTATCGCATATCTCGATAATTCCTGGGTCAATACCACTCACTTCATTCCCAACAATAAGGACAATCGGGGAATTATTCCATTCTGATTTTATTTGAAACAGGGGTTGTGCCATGGGTAAATCTTCCAATGCCCAAAGAACATAACCTTTCGCCTTTAGCAGGTTTGCCATGTGAACGCCATTATTGGATTTCTCCCAAGCGATATTAAACTCTGCTCCTAAGGCGGTCTTGCTAACTTTAGTATTTTCTGGTGAAGGAGTAATCCCGCATAAATATAATTTTTGAATACCTATGCCATCGGAGGTTCGAAAGATTGAACCAACATTCCAAGCGCTACGAATATTATCCAACATGGCTTCAACTTGCCACGATTTATGGATGTCGATTTGTTTATTCATTTCGATCCGATTCTTCACTGTAGCTACTTTTTGGATGCTTGAACGGCATACAGGACAGCGATTCCTTCTGGGGTACTCTGCGTTTCCCGGAAACCGCAACTTACAAACGAGATTGTCGCATTCAAAAATTTCATTTATTGAATTAGACATTTGTCATTCACTAATATCATTATAATTGCTCATTGTTATATTATTATTATCTTTTTGGGGAGATTGTTCTCTATGACCTTAACGATAGGCCAATGGCACCAACGTTATCTTCAACAAGCTGTTTGGACTCAGAGCTTGCGAAAATATATTTATGACCAAATTGGTATCCAAAACGCCAATAAGATCCTGGATATTGGCTGCGGGACAGGGGTTCTAGAGGATGAATTAAATCATCTGTCTTCCGCTCATATTTTTGGTTTAGATATCGATATTGATGCTCTAACCAAAGCGAAAATGTTTGCTCAAAAATCGATCTATACTAATGGAAATTGTCTACGACTACCCTATCCAGAATGGACATTTGATGTCAC
>Ga0153916_10000676_pt1 | contig 23452 bp, 22 predicted proteins | sample Opewatmetagenome_FD_109642 | JGI IMG/M metagenome (GOLD analysis project Ga0153916, IMG submission 109642) | Freshwater wetland microbial communities from Ohio, USA - Open water 3 Core 3 Depth 4 metaG | ecosystem: Environmental > Aquatic > Freshwater > Wetlands | place: USA: Ohio, Lake Erie...
TCACTATTAAGGATGATGATCCGTTGGACAAAAATCCTGCTGATGGTATCATTTTATTAGAAAATGTATCGTTAGGATGTTATTGGATTAATGAAACTATTGCGCCAGAGGGGTATGCGTTGGCTGATCCTTATTATCAATATGATTGTGTTGAAGAAGGTGACTTGGATATAACATTTGAATTCGAAAATACACCATATATGCAAGGTTGTACGCCTGGATTTTGGAGAAAGCACCCTGATACCGATTGGGATGGAGATCCAGACTGGCCAGGCGGTTACTCAACTGATGATTTACTTTACGTTGTGTTCGGACTACCATCTCATGCTCGTGATTTAAATGCTGATGGTCAAGATGATACACTTTTAGATGCACTTTACTTCAAAGGCGGATCAGGTTTTACCGGTGCTGTACGTAACCTAATGAGACACGCAGTAGCTGCTTTATTAAATGCTGCCCATCCAGATATTGATTACTACTATTCTACTCCAGGTGAAGTAATTACTATAGTCTATAATACGATATTTACTCATGATAGAGCACAGGTGCTTAATCTGATGGGTCAATTAGATGAGTATAACAACGCAGGATGTTCCATCGATGCTCATGGCAATCCATGTAATGAATGCCAATAAGCGGTAAACTAGGATAAATCATGAAAAAATAATAAGGACCAATATAACTGGTCCTATTAATCTTTTTTTTTTCTTTTACCACAATAATTTCTAAAATTTTATAGATTTGAATTATTTTTAATAGATCAAATTATTATGTAAAGAGATATTAAAGTAAAATTAATTTAATATTCAAGTAATTAAAAAATTTAATAAAAATAATTATATAAATAATAAAATTGTTACGAAATGTTTAAATTAAATAGGATAATACTCTTTTAATTTAAGATAGAAAATTAAGTCATTAACAAGAGGATGAAAAATGAATAAATATATTATATTTGTTAGTATTATGATTTTTATAGGTAATTTTTCAATTCTTGCTATATCAGATCCGAATAATGCTGATATTGTTGTTGATGATGATTACAATAATTCTACCCCGGGTTGGGGAATCACACATTTTAATAAAATTCAGAATGGAATAAATGCAGCTCCTGTTAATGGAACGATTTTCGTATTTAATGGTATATATTATGAGAACATAGATATATCTAAATCAATTATTTTGACTGGTGAAAACAAAGATAGCACTATTATCGATGGAGCAGGCAATGGAAATGTCGTATCTATTTCCGCAAATTACGTAAATATTGAGGGATTTACCATTCAAAATAGTGGAGAAATCGATACATATGGATTAATAGTAGTAAATACAAGTAATAACAATATTATAAATAATACTATTAAAAACAACTTCTATGGTATTGATTTCCAAGAAAATTGTAATGATAATTTGATATATCATAATAATTTTATAAACAATATTTTTAATGCATTTGATTATTCAGATTGTCAAAACGAATGGGATGACGGGTCTGAAGGTAACTTTTGGGATGATTATATTGGAACAGATGAGGACAATAATGGTATAGGTGATGGTGCATATCATATCTTTGGACCAAGCAGTTGTAAGGATGATTATCCATTAATGTATCCATGGCCAACTTCAAGAAAAACACTATTTGTTAATGATGATAACATCGGTGGTCCATGGGATGGTACTCAGCAACATCCCTATAAGCATATTCAAGATGCAATAAACAATTCTTTGACTGGTGACACAATTTATGTGTATAGTGGTAGCTATAATGAAAATTTATTTATAGACAAAGCAATCGATTTAGAAGGTGAAAATAAAAATATTACAGTTATTAATGGCGGTGGCAACGGTGATGTTGTTGAGATTTATGCTTATAATCTAAAGGTTTCAGGTTTTAAAATTCAAAATAGTGGTGGATACAACACGCGAGGTTTAATTGTATGGGATACGGGTTATAATGAAATTACTGATAACATTTTTACTGATAATTATATGGGAATTAATTTAAAAGGAAATAGTTTTGAAAATATTATTCATCATAACTATTTCATAAATAACATTTACAATGCATTTGATTACACTGAATGTGAAAACCAATGGGATAATGGTTATCCTTCAGGTGGTAATTTTTGGGATGATTACACAGGAAGTGACACTAATGGTGACAGGATAGGTGATATATCATACATTCTCCAAGGTCCAGAATCTTGTCAAGATAGATATCCTTTAATAACTCAACCTGAACCTAACAATCCACCAAATACACCTTTTAATCCGACTCCTCCAAATGGTGCAATATCAATTAACATCAATCAGGATTTATATTGGAATGGAGGCGACCCAGATGGTGATCTCGTAACTTATGATATTTATTTTGGAACTGATTCTACTCCAATAAAAATAGTATCTAATCAATCAACAACTTCTTATGATCCAGGTACAATGAATTATAATATTAAGTATTACTGGAGGATTGTTGCTTGGGATAACAGTTCAGAATCTTCTACCGGACCGATTTGGAGTTTTACAACAGGTGTTCAATCACAAGGAGGAAATGGAGGAGGTGGAGGTGGTGGAGGACCTATCCTATTACCTAATATAATTCCTATTGCTGATGCATCTGCAAGTGACAGTAGTGGATTTATTAACACACCTATAACATTCAATGCTTCATATAGTGTTGATGAAGATGGAGAAATTACTAATTACATATGGGATTTTGGTGATGGTAGCTCTGGATATGGTATAATTACTACTCATATTTATGTAAAAGCTGGGGTATACAATGTAAATTTAACTGTTACTGATAATAACGATGTAAGTGACACCGATTCTTTCAAAGTTATCATAGGTCTACCAAGTAATTTACCCACTGTTCCACAAATAGATGGTCCAAAAGCAGGTAAACAGAACATAGAATACAACTTTAGTGTTTTTTCAACTGATTCTGATAATGATAATATTCAATATTTTTTTAATTGGGGTGATAGTAAAACCGATGAAACAGATTTTCTTGCAAATGGTACAACTTATGTACAAAAACATAAATGGATCACTGCAGGGATTTTTAAAATAAGGGTGTTTGCTGTTGATAGTAAATATGCTGTTTCAGATTCAGTATATTTTGATATTTTGATAGATGTTATTTACTGCGGAAATCTTGGTTATTTAATTGATGAAAATAGCGATGGTACATATGATTTATTTTATAGTAACAAAACCGGGATTAAAACTGCTACCCAAAAACAAGATACTGGTTCCTATCTTCTAAATTATGATGAAGATAGTAATTGGGATTATACTTATGATATTCGGAACAATAATTATTCTTCTTATTTAGAACCATCAGGGGAAATAGGTATAGAAATTTATACCTGGTTGTTTGTATTGTTTATAGCTGTTATTTTATTTGCTGTAATTGTAGCTATAATAAAAAGAAGGAAACCAAAAGAATTAATTGAAAAACAAAAAGCTGAAGAACCTCTAGTTGAGGAACCAAAAGTTGAAAAAGAAAAAATAGAAGAGCCAAAAATCGAGGTTTTAAGGCCTGTAGAACTTGGTCTTGTACAACCTGAAGCTGTGGTATCCAAGGTTGAAGAACCACTTGTAGAGGAACCAAAGACTATAGAACAAAAGGTTGAAGAGCTAATAACTAAGATGCCAAAAGTTGAAGAACCTAAGACTGAGGAAGAGAAGATTGAGGAAGCGAAAACTGAGGAAACACGAGTAGAGAAGCCCGAGGTTGAAGAAGGGGAGCAAAAGAAAGAGGAGCCAAAATCTGAGGTAGAAATTAAGGAACCAGAAGTTATGGAATCTGAGCCTAAGGAATCAAAGGTTGAGGAAAAAGAGACTGAGGAGATAGAAATTAAGGGGCCAGAAGTTAAGGAATCTGAACCTGAAGGACCTAAGACTGAGGAGCAAAAGGATGAAGAACAAATGATAGAAGAGTCAAAGATTGAGGAGACGAAAACTGAAGAACCTGAAGTTAAGGAGTCTGAGGAGTTAAAGGTTGAAGAAAAGGAGACTGAAGAGCAAAAGATAGAGGAGCAAAAAACTGAGGAACCCGAAGTAAAGGAACCTGAGGAATCAAAAACTGAAGAATCAAAAGCTGAGGAACCACAGATAGATGAGCCAAAGACTGAGGAGATAGAAACTATGGAACCAGAGGCTAAGGAATCTGAGCCTGGGGAACAAAAGACAGAAGAACCAAAACCTGAGGAGACAGAACCTAAGGAACCAGAAGTTAAGGAATCTGCGCCTGAGGAACAAAAGACAGAAGAACCAAAAATAGAGGAGTCAAAGGTGAAAGAACCAAAGGTTGAGGAACCTAAGCCTGAAGAGCCAAAGACTAAAGAAGAGAAAACTGAGGAAGCAAAAACTAAAGAACCAGAGGTTAAAAAACCAAAACCTAACGAAACAGAAGATGAAGAACAAAAGACATAGAAAACAAAGAAAAAATACAAATTATCTTTTTTTCTGTTTTTTTAAAAATAAAAACTGATTTATACTAGATTTAGTCTTAACAGTTTTAAAATGATTAAAAAAAAGAGGTTTTTAACCTTAACAATTAGTTTAATAATTCTACTTGTTTTTTTTAGCGGATGCAATGAAAATCCTTCAAATAAACCTAGAACATTGTATGTTGATGATGATGGTAAAGCAGATTTTACAAGCATTCAATCTGCAATTGATGCAGCAAAACCAGGTGAAATAATTTTTGTTTATGATGGTTTTTATTATGAATCCTTATTTATTGACAAATCCGTTAATTTAGTTGGTTCTAGTGCTGCAAATACTTTTATCTTACCAAAGAATGTTACATCAAATAAATACAGTTCTATCTTTATAACTGCTGATAATTGTACTATAAAAGATTTTGATATTTCTTTTGAAGGTGAGCGACCTGAAAATTCAGGTATTAGAATTAGTTCCTCCAACAATTCTATTTTAAATAATACTTTTTCAAATTTTGAATATGGTATTTATTTTTTCAGTGATTCTCCAGATTATATTCTCCAAGGAAATAATATTTCTTACAACAGAATTTCTGATTGCGCATATGGTTTATATGATTATTCTATAGATATAAAAAATAATGTGTTTTTTAATAACTCTATAAAAAACAACCAAAATGGTATAGAATTTCACTCTGCTATTAATTGTACAATTATTGCAAACGAGGTTTCTTATAACTCCATGTATGGTATTCTTATTACTGGGGATTCTGATGGTAATATCATATCTTATAACTATTTAAAAGATAATTACTATGGTATTCGTTTCAAGGGTGTTAGTTATAATGAAATTTTTGCTAACAAAGTTGTTGAGTGCGACATAGGTCTATATTCTTGTTGTGGTTCTAAATATAATATACTATATAATAATTCATTGATTGGAAATACTAAACAGGCTGCTGATGCTTTTTACAATTCTTGGGATAATGGTGAATTTGGTAATTACTGGGATGATTATTCACAAAAGTATCCTAATGCTACGAGTATTGATGGTGTTTGGGATACAGTTTATAATATTTCAGATGGGAATAATAAGGATAATTTTCCTTTGGTTTCTCCTTTTGTTTAATATAAACTCTATTGTATTGTCTGTTGGCAATACAGTTTCAAAAGATTAATATCAAAATTATTTACTTTTACTCTGTTTGTAATGATCATGCTATATGAATTATAAAATCATATTTGCATAAAAAAAATTAATTTTTTTTTATATAAAAATATATATCTTTATTTCTTTTATTTCTATATTTAGAATTTTAAAATATTATGGCATTAAAAATCATTTATTTTTATATTAAAGATTATAGGAATGTTTATATTAAATGTTAACATAACTTTTAGCCCTTTGAGGTTGAAAAATATGAAATTTAAATTAGTATCTTTATTTATATGCATTTTTTTAATTGCTGCTACTTTAACGGCAACTGGAGCAATGATTACTTTAAAAAACTCTGCTCTTCCAATATTTCCGGGTGCTGAGGGTTTTGGTACTAAAACTCGTGGTGCATATGGTGGTAGTACAAATCCAGTTATTTACAAAGTAACAAATCTTAATGCAGGTGGTTCTGGATCTTTAAGGGCTGGCCTAGAAGATACGGTAGGTCCGAGAATAATTATTTTTGAAGTATCAGGAACTATTGAGTTGAATGGTTACATTTGGGTAGATAATCCATATGTTACTGTTGCAGGTCAAACCGCTCCTTCTCCTGGAATTACTCTAAAAGGAGGTGGGATTTGTGTTAGAACCCATGATGTTATAGTTCAGCACATTCGTATTAGAGCAGGTGATCGATCTGGTGTCGATTTTTATTGGAGGGATTGTCTTGATATAGGTGAGCAGGGAAGAGTAGCTTATAACGTTGTTATTGATCATTGCTCATTTAGTTGGGCAACTGACGAAAATACTGCTACTTGGTATCCAACTCATGATGTTACTTACCAATGGTGTATCATCAGTGAAGGTCTTGATGATAGCTATCACCCAGAAGGACCTCATAGTATGGGAATGCTAATAGGTCCCGAATCATATAGAACATCTATACATCACAACTTATTTGCTCATAATGCAAATAGGAATCCGTTGGTTGGTGGTTATGGTGAAACCGAGATAATTAATAATGTTGTTTATAATTGGGAATGGGGATCCACTGAGTTTCAACACTACTCTAGTGCTGGGCCTCAATATGGCAATATAATTGGAAATTTCTACAAAGCCGGAAAAAACACTTTAGGTAAAAATCAAGCTATAATGGTTTATTATGCTACTTCCCCATCAAAATTTTATATCCATAACAATATAGGCCCAGAAAGAACATCTAATAATCAAGATGATTGGGATATTGTATCTAGTAGTAGTAATAGAGACACTTTAAGGAGTAATTCACCAACTTTCGCATCATCTGTTATTTCAACACAAAATGCCTTTGATGCCTATAATGCTGTGTTGAATAATGCTGGTGCACGCCCTGGTGATAGAGATTCTGTTGATAAACGTGTAGTTGAAGATGTGAAAGATGGCTCAGGTCAACATATAGACAGTCAGGATGAGGTTGGTGGTTGGCCAAACCTTCTTACAAAAAACTACCGTGCATTAACCATACCAAGCAACCCTCATGAGGACAATGACGGTGATGGTTATACAAATCTTGAGGAATGGCTTCAAGCTTATGCTGCCGAAATTGAAAAAATATCTTCTGATAATTATCCTACTGAAATTGTTGAGCAACCTTCTGTTGATTATACACCTGAAGTTGAAGAACAACCTTCTGAGGATTCTACACCTGAAATTGTTGAGCAACCTTCTAGTGATTCTACGCCTGAAGTTGAAGAACAACCTTCTAGTGATTCTACGCCTGAAATTGTTGAACAACCTTCTGTTGATTCTTCAACTAAAAATGAAAAACATCTTTCTGATAAAATTTCTAAAATCAAGCCGAGTACAAACTCTGGTTTTACAACTGTAAATCTTGGTTACCTAGATTTTATAGAAAAATCCTACGAAAAACTCTGGATTTTTGTCGCTTTGGTTAAATTTCAATTACAAAAAACAGAATAGAATATTAAATCCAATCCAAAAAATTCCTTTTTTTTATTTTGTTTATGTTTGAACAAAAATAGATAAAACAGTGGTGATAATCTATTTTTTTAAAAAAAAGAAAGAACAATATTGCTTATTCGCTAATTGTTTTTCATCATCAGGATCCTCAGGATCATCGGGAATGTCAGGAAAAGGAATATCTGGCTCTGGTTGATTATTTATCATTTTCTCTCCATCAAACTATTAATTATTTATTTTGTAAAACCTAGTATTATTATTTAAATGTATTTACTAAATTGTTTTTTTATTTCTTTTATTCGTTCCTCATTTTCTACCTGCATATGTTTTGTATCAAGGGCTGCATCAATACAATTAATAAGCATTTGTATCTCATATTTAGATAGTTCAATTGTTACTTTTACCACATTTTCTCCTCTCACATATTAATTTTTATTAAATACATAACAATCTAATTTGATTTAAACTTTTACCTTAATTATAATTAGTAATACTAAAAAAAAGAAAAAAAAGTTTTTAAAAGTTATTATAGTATTCTTCTAACAAAAATTCTATCGGTTGCATTGTTTCCTGCATTGTCAATTGCAACTACTTTTAGTTTCTGTATGTGAATTAATCTTATTCTACCTCGTGTCCAATTGTAAGTGTATGGCTCTGTTGTGTCATTTCCTAAATATTTTGTTCCAAGAAGACCGCCATAAAATTCTACTCTAGCTATCCCTGATTCGTTATCTGTTGCAGTAACATTAACTGTTATACTGCCTATTAATAAAGTTAAACGTATAAGTCGAGGAAAAATTTTTTTATCTTTTATATAAACTCCTCTTACTGGATGTGTTATTTCTACTTTTGGAGGTGTTATATCCTCAAATGCCAATGGGATTTTATCCGATGTTGTTTGAGAATTAGTTTCTATTGATGTTGTTGCAATGGTTGGTAAAATCATTGTTAATGAGATAAATATAATACCAGCTTTTGTCAATTCTTTCCTGCTTTTCATCTTTTTTCCCTCTCTTAACTATAAAACAATAATATTATATGTAAATTAAAAGCTTTCTATAAAAATATTAATTCAAATATTATTAAAAAAGTTAAATTAATTTCATTTTTTTATCAGAATATTCCCATTAATTTTAAAAAAAGTATCATTTCTATACAAATCCATAGGCGTTATTGGGTTCTAATGCTGGACGCATGTCTATGTTAAACCAAGGAATGGTAGCTGAAAAAATCTCGGTAATAATACTCCATGACCCAAATATGAGTTTTGGCAATATTCTTGGTTGTTGCCAGTAATTGAAAAACCATCTGTTTTTAAAACTATTACTAAAGTGTGCATTAGTGTTTATCAGAAAGTCATTTTCTGCTATAGCATTAGACATAGCATTATCTAATCTGATTGCGTAAGCAGTTGTCGAGTTGTCGTTTGAAAAAACGTTTCTGATAATACCATTTCTTTTACCTCCAAAATATGTTCCATTAATTAAAATACAGACGCCGCTAATGGTTTTTATTACGTTTTGACTTATTACATTATCATCTGAATAAATAATAATACCGTTATGCGATCCAGTTTTAATTTGAAAACCTGTAAATGTTACATTATTACCATATATTAAAACGGCCTCTTTTGAGCCTACGGCTTCAATTATTGGTTTACCAGTATCATTACCCTTTCCTAATTCTTTAGGTATTCCATTTAGAGTCAGATTTGAAATGATAATTGATATGTCATCTTCTTTGTAGGTTCCACTATAAACTTCTATGGTACCACCAAAATTTGAATTATTTAGCGCCTCTTTTACCGTTGTGTAGTCTGCATCACCTGGTTCATCATCAACCGTAATTATATTTCTGCAGTAAGTCTGCTTTGTTGATCCTGGTTGAATAACAATTATACATAGGAATAAAAGTACTATTCCAATTGCTAACTCTTTTCTAAAAATAACGACTTTCGTTCTGTATTTCCTCCCGAAATTATAGATAGAATAGAGATAGTTAATTTTTATTTTTTTTGATTATATCTCATATGGCTCTTCTTGTGGATTCATATCGAAATTACGCAGAACAATCCCACGAATAATCTTTGGAAACATTTTAAATAATGGGGCCTTAAATTTAACTCCTACCCAGTTATCCCAGTAATTTGAGTCCCAACTAGTACCAAATGAAGCTACGAAACCAGCATTTTTCCTATTGCCTATGAAGTTGTTCTTCTCAATTATATTTTCGTTACTTACTGATAGGCTTATACCCTTCATGCTGTTATCCTTTATATTATTACTAGTTATGATGTTTTTACCACCGCTAGAAATCTTTATACCTGCTTTGTTGCCTGAAATATTGTTTTTAGTTATTTCATTAGCTGTACATAATAAACCTTTAATTAAGATACCTTCCATATCATTGTTTAATATTTGGTTCCCACTAATATTATTCTGGCTGCTGCTACCTGTAAGTTGTATTCCACCAAGATTATCCTCTATAGTATTGTCAATGATCCAGTTTTGTATACTATTGAGCTCCATTGCTATACCAAAGTCACCGTTTCCTGCAATTGTGTTCCCATCTATAACATTACGATCTGAACCTTGACAGAAGATACCTTGAAAGTCATTAGTTGAGATTATGTTATCCGAAATTGTTGTACGTGTACTAGTTGCCTGAAGGTAAATACCATAAGAACTACCTTGTATTATGTTATTTGAAATAATACTTTCTTCCATAAGCGGATATACTGTAACTCCATCTTGTCCACCTGTTGCTCCAATTATTGTAAATCCATTAATTTCAGCATTTTTAGAAGCTATACGAACAACATGATCCTGTCCGATTACACCACTGATAACAGTTGTATCTCTATTTTCACCAATTACTAATATTTGTTTATTTATACGAATATTTTCATGATAAGGTGATAAATCATCAAACACATATACGGTATCTCCATTACTTGCGTTATCAATTGCATCCTGAATCTTACTGTAATTACCCGGGTTGCCCCCACCAACATACCACCAGTTTCCACGAACCATTGGTTTATAATTAGTTATTGAATTTTCATTTAATGCTGATACAACACCTGCCCCAACAAACAATAGTACTATTCCAAATACCAACCCTTTACCAATTATTTTATTTCTCATATTTTTTATACCTCCCTCTTAAATGTTAGAATTGATTATGAGTTTATTAATCTTATTATTTATATTTTATAAAAATTAATGTAATAATTTAACAGTTGTTTTTACTGATTTTATTTCATTATAAACTCGTCTTTGTTAATGAAACAGAACAATAAAGCTCCTTATTTTATTATTTATTATATAATATTATATGGTTCGGTTGCTGGTCGCCAGTCAAAGTTTACCCAGGGAACTAACCCAAATAATGGACCTATTTTTCCGAAAATAAGTTTAGGTGTAAAAGTCAAGTCATCCCAGTAATTTTCATTCCATTTTGTCTCTTTACATTTTTTAAAGGAGGCATGTTCAGGATTATTAATGAAATTGTTTTGAGTAATCTCAATATTATTTGACTTGAAAAGTAGTACACCTTTGTCTTTATTCATTGTTATATTGTTTCTAGATATATGATTATTTTCAGAATAATCTATTTTAATACCTATGTCACTTTGCCAACAAATATTATTATTTATAGTATTACCTTTAGATGAAGAAATATATATTGCAGGATCAATTCCTTTTATATTTATGCTATCTTCGGCCATGCATGTGTTATTTAATATTTGGTTATTATCAGATGCCTGTAGGCATATGCCTACATTGAAATTTGTTTCAGCAGCACCTCCTACACAAATATTGTCAGTTATCAGATTATTTGAAGATAATACTAGATTAATGCCAGCAAAAGAATCTAAATTAGTTGCAAACTCACAATTTTTTATTGTATTTCCATTAGCGTAATTTAAAAATAAATAATCTGCAGTGCAATTTAATATATAACTATCATTTACGTATTCAATCTTTATTTTATCAATATCTGGAATGCCTGATAAAGAGAAATTTGAAAACACAACTGTAGAAGTATGTTCAATATACGCTTCTCCTCCACAAATATTTGGATTACCTGTATCGCTACCATTAAGATATTCTTCGTCTAAACCAATGATATTTAGTGATTTATTAATAACTATACTACCTGGATAATTACCACTATAAACCCAAATGGTGTCACCATCAGATGCATTATCAATTGCATCTTGAATAGTTGTAAAGTTTCCATCACCTTCATTATCAACAATATAATCATTATAACTAGTTTCTTTGGCTGTAAAAGTATGTGTTTCTAATGTTTTTCTTGAGGAAGCAAATGAAAAAGTATTAACTCCAACAAATAAAAATATTATTCCAATGACCATTGCTTTCCTAAACATATAGTTCTGCCTCCTATTTATGAAATATTTTTTTAGTTATTAAACTTTTTTATTTAAACAAATTTATATGAAACCTATTTTAAAAAGAATAAAAAATGATAAAAATGTTTATGTTGATAATTATTGGTTTTCTCTGTTTGTGTTCCTTTCAAAAGAATAAATATTATTTTTCTAATAACCATAGATACAAGGGTTTAAACACTATTGTTTTTTCTTTTACTTTTTGAGCATCATTAAAGTCGTTGGTAATTATCAATAAGTTATTACATTTAAAGTGGTTGCTAGCTTTGATTAACGCATTTATTTCGCGTTTTCTTGTATCATAATTTTCGATATCTGAACAGACTTGTATTAGTTGTTTTACTTGGATTTCGTCTTTTATAACAAAGTCAACTTCTTTTCCTCGTTGGTCTTTCCAATAAAATATATTATTTCCTTTTTGTATCTGTGTTCGTAATAAGTTTATAGCAACTATATTTTCATATAGTCTACCTATGTCTTTTGCATGACGTGTGGAGAATTCTAGTGCGATACTGGCAGCATCAAGAAATTTAATATATGAGTCTGTTGAACCTGTTTCAACGAATTCAAATTTTGTCAGAATGGTTGTTTTCTAATCTGTGTTCTAGGTTCAATCATCATAAATTAACACTAATTATCTATTAGTTTTTCTTTTCATCTGCAATAACCATTGTATAAGTGGGATGAATGTTATTTTTATATTTTGTATGGTTTGTGTTTCGGTGACTGTGTTTGTTATGATTGTTCCTTTGTGGATATTGAATTCTTTTGCGCATTCAACAATGCCATTGGTTTCTCTTTTTCGTGTGTCGTTTTTTTCAAGATCATAGACCACTTGTATGATTTCTTTTATATTAGATCCTTGTTTGATGATAAAATCAGTTTCCAATCCTTCTTTGTTTTTCCAGTAGCAGATGTCACATTGTCCCTGTATTCTACGTTTCAGTTCTATATAGACGAGGTTTTCATATATCCTTCCTTTATCCACTTTACCAAGAGTACTGTAATTAAAACCAACATCGCCACAGTAAGCTTTTCGTGGATATTGCGTTCTATCTTTTATTTTGTATGAAAAAATAGGAACAAAGAAGAACAGATAAGCAGCTTGTGCGTATTGTTCAAGATACAGTATTTTTTCTTTACCGATTTTATAGCCAAGGGTTTTGAAGTAGTTCAAGCATTTTGATGCAGAGAAGTATGGGCTTTGGATTACGTATCTACTGAAGATATCGACAATGCTTATGTCCTCATGTGCCATTTCTGCAACGTCCAAGGCGATAATGTCTTTGTAATATGAGTTGAGGATTCGTATTTTTTCTATTGATGGTTTGGTAAGAGCGATTTCAGGGTATCCACCGTATTGTTGATAGGATTCAAAGGTTTTTTCACGCTTTCCTTTTGCAGAGGTTGTCTTTTCCAGAGGTACGTTTTGGAATTTGAGAAACTCTTCGAAAGATAAAGGATAAAGTTCGTAAGAAAGAATGCGGCCCCGCAATGGTTTTATTGGACTTGCTATGCTTTTCCGTGATGAGCTGATGATTAGGCCGAGTTGTCCTTTCAATAGTTCATGAGTTCGTGCAAGCCATCCCTCCCAATCAGGTATCGCGGTGATCTCATCTAACAACATGAATCCCTTGTCGCCGAACCATTTAATCGTTTCATCAAGGACGTTATCAGTGTTTTTCAATCGGTTATCTTCAAGGTTGATGTAACAGACTTGTTTTCCTCCAGATACAAGTGTTTGAGTAAGAAGCATGAGAATGCTTGTTTTTCCGGATCGTCGAATACCGGTGACTGCGATGATTTTTAGTTTGGAGTTGTTTATGAATGCTTTAAGGTCGACATCTCTATTGATAAGTTGCTTTTTCTTTGCATAGTTGTCCCATTCTTCAAATATATCTGAGGGTTCCATATATTGTTCTATAGAAAAACAGTTTTTATATTTTTCTGTTCTGTAACAAAACAATTTTATCTTCTTTGTTTTTCTTTAAATCTTTTAATTATAGCAAAAAAATAAAATAAGAAAGAGGGTGATTGCTTTTAGATTTAATGATATTTGTTTATGTTACTTCTCTATATCTATAATATGGTATGCAGTAATGTACTATTATTGGTTATCTAGTTTTTCTTACATAGCAAAAATTTCATTCTTCCAATAACCAAAGATAGGATGGGCTGTTAGAGCGTTGACTGGTAATAAATTCGGGAGATATACCTTAGATATCGATGGTGTAACCGAACAAAAAACTATGAAAAAGGTTGAATCTAATCTAGAATTACTTGGAATGGAAAGAAGAAAAAGTGACTGGGGCATTCAATTCTATCAGCACTATAAGTCTCAAGTCAAGATTCCTAGAGAAATACAAAAAGAAATAGAAAAAATAGAGTTAAGAATTGAAATTTCAGAACCCAGAATAAAAGACTCACAAACCCACCATTTCTTCGAATTCAGTTTAACCGAATTCATCGAGCGAGAAATTCAATATCATACGAAAAAAGAGAAAGTGGATGTAAATGTTCCACCTGCAGAACATATGGCTGCAGTGAAACTCGGTCTTCCAGTCGATTATAAGAATAATTTTGATTCACAAGTATTACTTGAAATATGTAATATAGAAGATGTCATTGAAGTAATCAAGTTAAATGACGATTGGGGCGAAATGGTACTACGACGAATTCCAAAGCTAATAGGTCGTCTAAACGATAAAAGCAGATTGGAGTACATACTTGCAATAAATAACGACATTAACATCAAGAAGCACATTAAAACTATGAAATATATTGAAAATAAACTTAAAGAGTAACAACAATTTCTAGTAATAAAATTAGATCCTTTCAAGTTATAAGTTGTTGGGTTTGGGTCATAAGCCTCTTTATCACTCCTTAAAAATGATAAATTTTAGAAATTTTGAGAACAGAAGATCATCTAAAAATCGATCTCAATTGAATTTTTAACTAAGATAAATTATCATTTGTTATATATGATAAAAAATTCCTCTCTCGTAATTTTTGCTTGTCTTAATATTGCCAATAGTGTCCCTATCTCAATTTCATCATGCAATGGAACAACACAGCCAATCCTACCTTGCTTTGTCTTTTTAATTAACATCACGTGGCTACCTTTTTGTCTGATTTTTTTAAAAACCAAATTGAGCAAGAATTTTAATTAATTCATGCCCGGATAGCCTTGGAAGTTTTACCATATGAAGTAACCTCAAAAAATGAGACAAATGGTTTCGATGTTTTTTTCAAAGGAAATTCTTCCAAATAGAGTTCTGTGGCTTCTTTGAGATTTTCAATTGCTTCCTCTATTGTTTTACCTTGAGAAACAGTACCAACTTCAGGACATTCAGCAACATAATATTTTTTTTCTTTATGAACAACTACACTAAATATTTGACCCATAATAATATAATAAATAAAAATAGTATTTAATCTTTCTTATTCATCCTCTCTTTAATTTTGATTATAATTGATATGCTAGGTGTAGGCATATGTGTTAATCCCTAAATTCCTATACTTAAAAGATATATTTTTGTATTCTTTGTTCGTAAATTGAAACTCAGTGTAAAATAATTTTAGTGCAGGGGAAGTGATATGAACTTCAAGTTCAAATCTCTTTTTACTTTCCCACTCTTATTTTTTATGAAAATTTAGGGCAGAACTAACGCACAAAAAGTTAAGACGGGAAATTTCACTTTGCTGTTGGTATAATTTTAATGCTGTTTTTTTCTGGTATAAGTGCTACTTCATCATTCGCCTTGAATTGATATTTTTTAGCAAGTGCTTTCGGAATACGCAATCCAAGACTTTGTCCCCAACGAGTAACTTTTGCATGATATTGTTTAATTGTTCTATATTGTTCAGCGACTTCATGGAGTTGTTTCATGTCAAGAATCTCCTCGCCGCATTTTGAACATTTGAAATATTTATAGCTTATTCCTTCTGGTGTAAAACCTTTTTTTTCATCCATCTGTTTTCCACATTCACTACATTTTTTCATATTACACCTTTCTTTCTATTGTTACAATTTTAATTCTATTTCCAATAATTTCATCAATACAGATTACGTGAAAATGTTTGTATTTTTTAATGAATTTCACATTGTTTTTACCAAATCGTTTTATTGTACCACCTTTTATTGTAGCCTCTATCATATCTGGGGTTATTCCTCGTTTCATAGCACGAGTGAATGCCTGTCTTTTGATCTCAATATCATATTGAGAGATATTCATTAATATCATATAGTATTAATTACTATATAAAAGTATCGTTTGATAGGTGCTGGGTGTAGGCCGTAAGTCTCTTTGCAACAGAAGAAAAACAAAGAATTGGTTAAAATTTTAACAAAACAAATGTTGTTTAACTCTTTTTTTTATTATTTTTTACCACTTTTTCCAGACTCATTTTGTGATTTCCGGGTTTTATCTGGCGTTATATAGGTTTGATCAATTGGTTCTTCAGGGGTTGGTGACGGGGTAGTTTCTGGTATGTTTTGGTTTTCTACTGGGGTGTCCTGCTGAATTTGATCACTTTCAGAAACCTGACTATCAGTTATGCTTGTTTCAGAATCCTGAAAAAACTGTGTATCCTGATTTACTGAACTTCCTGGTGGGTCTATACCTACATTTACCCAGAGTGCAGCACCTAGATAAAATTCAATAGGATTTATTCTTATACCACAAAAACCAATACTTCCTAGGTAGTTTATCTCTGTACCTAAATCATCTGGAAGTGGTATTTGTCCATAAAAAGAACCCTCCATTGCTTGTATTCCATTCAAACCAAGGGTATGAATCCATCCATTTGCAGAATTTCTGTCATCAGATCCAAATCCTATTAGATGACCTACAGGTACTTCAATTTGTAATGAAAAAAGGCTCATTAAATAATTAATTGCATCAGGAATTTCCATTAAGGTTTCAAAATCCAAATTTAAGTACTGGAAAAAATCCTGATTTTGAGCCCATTCAATTAGCCTATAATAAAATTTGTAAAGGGCTTCAAGAAATACTTGGTTACCGCTGTAAAAATGCATATTATCTGTATTTCCAGAGGTTAAACATATGATGTTTTCACAAACATCTATGGGGTTTCCTTCATAAGTTCTTAAATTATTTAAAACATCTGCATTCAAATTATTTTCAGATGACAAAACTTGATTTTGTTCATCAACCATAACTAGTGGCGATAAACCAAGCTCATCAAGTAATACAAAAGCTTGGTTGGTCATAGTGGTATTCTGCTCTTGGGTTATTACTGACTCAGATGATTCTCCAGAAACAGCATAGTCATTCTCATAATTTGAGATATAATTTTCACCTACTGACATATCTGGATTTATAATAGGACTTATCAATCCAGAAAATAATCCAAATTCATACATTGATATTATCATGTTAACATATAATGCAACTATTTCATCATAAGCTACAGCTGAGTTTAAATCTGTTTTAAAATTATCTGTAAGAACAGTTAATTCTGAATATTCTTCTTGTGTTAAATATACTGGATAAATTTGAACATCATATGGTTTCCATAGTTCAACTATAACTTCAACGTGATCGTTGACAATTGGTTCACTTGAAAATAAATCATCTTGAAACTCTCCCGCAATTATTGCAGGTACAACCGTAGCACCGATAAATAAAACAATTATTGTACAAACTAAGGTTTTTCTAATTATATTTTCTTTCATTTTTTCCTACCTCCCCTAAGTGATATTTTGGATATTCTAGTTGAATTTAAATGTTACTATTAAAAAAAATTTTATTTGCAACAAATATTATATAAAAACGAATTTTTTTACAAAATGTAAAGATATTTAAACATTGTAAAGGGTTTATGATAATACAAAAAATTAATTTTGTTTTTATTAATTTATATAAATTCTTAAAAAAAATGATTAAAAATCAATTATTCTCACAGAAAAAAAAGACCTTTCAACTTTTTTTATATGGATTTAATTTCCAAATCACTAAATTTTTAGTATTTACAAATCTTTTTTTGTATTTATTTTAGAACATATTCGTATGTTATCGATTCATCAAAAATATAAAATACATGAAATTCACTTGGATTAGATAAATACTTATAGTGAATTACAGGTTTTCCCATTTCTGCACTAGTCTTTATCAAATCATCTATTGATTTAACAGATACTGTTTTAATAGTATTGAATAGCGGTATTTGATTTGATTCTATTATCCACTTTTTATATTTCTTCCTAATTTTATTTAATGATTTTTCCATACTGTATTTTTTAGTATCATTTTTTGTTGTAAATGTAAAAACAAAAAGAATTGAAATAAAAATTATTGAGTTTGCTACCAATACATTCCTTTTATCTATAACATTTTGTAAAAAAACCTGTCTTTCCTCTACAAGAGCTCCTTTTTTAGATTGCACTAGATTATTTTCAAATTCCAAGATATTTTTACCCAATGAAATAGTTGTAGAAGGTAAAAACGATTCTTGGATAGCACCTTTAGAAGTTATTGAAGACATTATAATATTACATTTTAGATTAAGAGTTGGATTGTCTGATTTGATACCTAGCTGATTATCAATTTCATATACAATATTTTCATAATAGGTTATATCCATTGGAAAATTTATAGTAAAACCAGCATTGTTTTTATCTAAATTAAAATTTGTTTTTGAAATAATATTATAGTCCTTTTCCCATTGATCAGTTTTTACCTGGGCAATAAAAAAGTACTCTCCATTATTTTCTGCTATTTCGTCAGCTTGATAGAGATATGTAAAAGATACATTGATGCTATCTACGATTTTTTTAAATATAGTTTCTTCTCCTGGTTTTATAGTGGTTTTATTACTCCATGAGTTATTTTTCAGATTAACCGTAAAGTCAAATAAACCGTTTTGAGTATACTCATAGATATCAATTTTTTGGTTAATCGTTGTTGATTCTTGATAAGCACCATAAGTAGTTAATAATGAAAAAAGTATTATCAAAGATAATAATGCAATTATAATAATTCTAGCGTTTCTTTTTATTAATATTTTTTTTAATACAATATTTTTCATATTTATCATTCCCTATTAATTTTTCTATCTATTCCATAACAAACCAAAGTTATTATTCCAACAGGTAGACAAGATATTAAAAACATTGTCAGTGGAATACTTATTTTAGTTAACTTTGCAATTATTTCTGCTGGTAAAAATCCTGGATATTTTATTATATTAACAGTTGATACTTTGTGTCCTATATTTTCATCTATTGCAGTAACACTCACCTGTATCTCCTTTTTTTCGTTCGGATTAATAACAAGGCATTTTTCTGATATTGTTATACAAGGATCATCGGAGATAATGACAACAACCATAGGAATCGGCATTTCGTTTGTAAAATTCAGAGGTATATTTTTTTCTGTTCCAACTTGTAAAATACCTAAGTTTGAACCCCTACTTCCAAATATTCCACTTGTGCTAGTCTCAGAAACATCGTATGAAATATATTCTGACTGCCAACCTGAAGAAAATAAAAACATTAAAGAAATAGTAAAAACTAAAAATAATAGCCAATATGTAAATTCCCTTTTATGCCGGACATAAAAGCTAAGACTATTTCTTCTTTTTTCTAATCTTATTTTTTTCATTGATATTTTTAGTTTATTTGAATTACTTATTAAAATAATAATTAACAATGCTGAAACTCCGATTACTAGGAATAACCAATAATCGTTTATTAATCCTCCAAGTTTTGGTATTACAAGAGGTTGACCAGCGATTTGAGGTATGATTCCTTGAATTTCGTTTTCTGATAATGGTTTCCATCCTCCGCCTTCTTGATCGGTTTTTTGTACATTATCCCCTTTTGTATATATTTTTCTATCTTTTATTTTATTTATACGGTGGATCATCGTTTGTTTGAATCCTTCGTCAGTTGATGCTTCAAAGACGATAATATCTCCAACTTTGGGTTTTTCCTGAATCCCTGGTATATGAGGAATTACGAAAACTAAATCACCGCTATTAAATACCGGTTCCATAGAGGGTCCTTGAACCATCTTCAGTCCCCAAGATTGGTGGAATAGTGGCTGGGAGAGAGATGAAAATAAGATAATTATTAAGAACATACTTGCAATCCAAATTCCAATTATTTTTAGTTTCAATTTTTTCACCATTTTTAAATTTGATGGCTTATGATTTTGAATAAATTATTTTGCTTCACGGTATTTTTTTTTTAATGTTGTCGAAATAAAGGCAGGGAGGTGAAGCCCTCCCTATATTTTTTACAATTGTAGCAATAATCTAGCAAATTATTACTTCTCTACATTGTCTATACTCCAGGGGCAGTGACGTAAATACTGTTTCCGCCTACCGTTACTATAAGATAACTAACATCTGGTATCAAAGGCCAATGGGCATCGGCGGGATTAGTACCGTCCCACGTGTCCCAATCAACATCTTGAGTTCCCCCATAAAATCCCGATGTCCACAAATCGAACATCGTATCTGTAGTTGCAGTAATAGTTCCGCTAGTTACTTGGGCATCGTAACCAAGCTCACTTCCACCAGCATTTCTTACTGAAACAAAGATGACACTACCTGATGGGATATCTGCCGTAAATGAAAGCTCTACTCCAACCAATTCAGCACCCATACCTGTTCCAGAATATATTTTGTATCCAACGCTATCAACACCAATACCATCAACAGGTACATTACCTCTTACAAGTATTGCAGTCCCAGTAACAGAAGATAGTGGTTTTGCAGCAAGCATACCGATTCCACCTACTGCCATAAGCGATACTACGCACAATGCCAAAATCTTGTTATTCATTTTTCATTTCCTCCCTTTTCATTTACTTCTGCTTTAACTTATTTGTTTAGGCGGAGTGCAAAGCCGAGTATCTCCTCCAGAATAAAACTGATCTAAGTTGGTTTTTTATCGAATTAAATAATGATTTCGCTTACAAAACGCATAAATCAAGTTTTATCACAGTTAAAAAACATAAATTTTCAGCTTTTAAATATAAAAGAAAACCATCTCAAGAACCCCTCTCACTAGATAAACTATTGATATCTTCTACTTTGCTTGTTAAATAACCGATATATATTTTTTAAAAATGTGATAATCTAATTATGGAAGATTTAGATAAAACCGATAAAACAAATATTTCTAGATTCATAGAATACATACTTTCTCTTTTACTCTATGGATTTGATGAAATGGAGATGGAAAAACGACTTGAGCTGGTTAAACTAACTGCATATATAGTGAATATCTATGTTGAAAAAACATATGGAAAAGTGTTTGATTTAGAAAAAAGGGTGAAACATCTAGAAGAACAGTTAAATAAAAAAAATAAAACACCAGACTAAAACTGTTCGATTACCATGGTGATTTTTTCTAATATTCTTTTGCCTTTTTCTGTGGTAATATATACTCTTCCTTCAAGATTATTAAATCTTTCTTCAAGTAATCCATTGTTAATCAGAAATTTCAGATATTTACTAAAATGATTATAACACATATTTGTTTGATACATAAGTCGTGTTTTTTTTATTTCTTTATTGGCAAGAAAAAGAATTTCATAAATGATTTCAAATTCATTGCGTTTATTATCAAATAGCATTTACTTTTCCTCCCCGAAGTAATAATTTGCATCTTTTATTAGAACTTAAATGTTACTCTTAAAAAAAATTACATTTGCAACATTTTATTACATAAAAACAAATTTTCTTTACAAAATGTAAAGGATTTATGATAATACAAAAAATAGATATCGTTTTATAGATTTGTACAAAATCGTAAAAACAAAAGATAAAAATTAATTATTCTTAAAACAGGCAAATAATGTAATCTTATAAAATATTTTTTTCTGTGCATTCAATTCTACCAAATGAAGTCCTAATCCAAATTAAAATTATTTAAACCTTAGAGAACAATTTTTAATTGTCATTTAGTTTAAATAAAAATAACCATTAGAAAAGCATATTTTAAAAATATTAAAAATAAAGGAATCAGTAGCCTCTGAAAAATCACACCACTTCCCCTTATAATATGATTATTTCTTCCTTTCATCCTTGCCTCCAAATATGTGTCATAAATTATCGTGATAAGTTGTGTCATTAATAATATTTAAGTTTAATTAGTAAAAATAACAAATAGACAAAATAACAGCTTTACTCTAAAAGTTTAATATAAAAAATTAATTACAAATCAAATTAAATAAACTCGATATAAATTATAATTTTAATTCATAGTTCAATTTATTTTTAAAAAATAATCATAAATTTATTGAAAATTAAAGAAAAAAATAAAAAAAGAGGTGGTTAATCTTTTGGATTAACCGAGGTTTTTTATTGCGTTTTCATTGTTATTATGTATCTTCTTCGACGATAACTTTGAGTTGGTTTGTGAAATCCCATGAGTATAGGAATTCATCATCATCATATGGGTAGCCATTATTGTTTAAATCAAGGTAGGCTCTAACTCGTGGACCGGTGTTTATAGTATACTCATCCCAATTTGAGAACTGTAGGACTCCTCCTGGGTTTATACCTGGTGCCAAGTATACAGTGAGTGTTGCAGTTTCGCCTGGTTCTAACCAACCTATTTGCCAAAGTACGTCAACATCGTATGAATTACCGTCGTTGCCACCACCCCCACCTTGGCCTGGGTTGCTTCCTTCTTGTTGATCTCCAGTGTGAGGTGTTATCCAAGCGCCATCAGACCAATTTGTTTGATGAGTAGCCTCCCAAATAACATTCTCAGTGATATTACCGTGAGCATCTAGGTATCCTTCATATCCCTCTTTGTTAATTAAGAAGCCGTTCTCCCCTTCATCTTGGTCAGAAGTATTAAGAGTCCCGGGTTTCTTTTTTCCTCCAGGAGTGTAACCAGTTGGGTATCCACCAAGGATCATAAGGTTACCGCCCCATTTGTCCCATAAGTTGTAGTAGTGTCCTTCATCGTCTTCGTTTTTAACGTAGTAGGTGACTTCCCACCATATCTTTGGACCGGTTTTGATTTCGTGAATCGTTGAAGTAATGCTGGGGAATGGGCCTTCTGGTGGTGTGGATCCAGTCAATGCACCTGAGCCAGTGAACTGCTTTAGAAATTCAAGTACTTTCTTATTTTCAAAATCCCCAACTCCGTCGTTACAGTCTAGTATAATCGGACCTGGTGCTGATATCTGTTCCCAGCCTTCTTGTAGGGTTTCAGTTACGGTGTATGTTCCTGCTTTTAATCCACAGAATTCGTAATAACCAGACTCATTGGTTACGTCAGTTGCTGTGGAAAGATCTGGGTAGGTTAGGGTTATTGTCCAACCTTCAAGTCCTAGGCCAGTATCATGATCATATTTGTGTCCGCTGATGCACATCAACTTATGATTAGTAAAGTTCTGATATACTGCATCATCACAATCCAACACAACCGTAATACTCGTTGGTGAGACATGATACCAGTCAACGTCGTCAGATTCATTCACA
>Ga0153916_10000677_pt1 | contig 23419 bp, 22 predicted proteins | sample Opewatmetagenome_FD_109642 | JGI IMG/M metagenome (GOLD analysis project Ga0153916, IMG submission 109642) | Freshwater wetland microbial communities from Ohio, USA - Open water 3 Core 3 Depth 4 metaG | ecosystem: Environmental > Aquatic > Freshwater > Wetlands | place: USA: Ohio, Lake Erie...
CATGAACATCGCGCCGAACAATCCCAGACGGCGCGCGCGGTCCCGCTGTCCCGGGGGCAATCGGTCGACGAGGATCGAGATGAAGATGATGTTGTCGATGCCAAGCACGAGCTCGAGCGCGGTTAGGGTCGCAAACGCGATCCAAGCCTGAGGGTCGGTAAGCAGCTCAATCAAGCGAGCCTCCATACGGAAGGAACGAGTTTCATTTTTGCGCCGCGCGGCACGATCGCCGCGCGAATGCGGAACTTTGGCCCCGCCGCGCCATCTGATGGGAGGCTGACCGCGCGGCGGGCTTGACCGTGCCGAGGATTTTCCCTTCCGCGCCGGGAGCTTAGGGGCGGGTCGGGCCGGGGATTTGCGGGCCGGACGCAGCTGCGGGATTCTTCCTTGCGGGCAGGGGGGATTCGCGTAAAATTACACCGGCCTGACTTCATAACTATTATTAGAAACCAACCTGATGATTTTTTCCGGAATTTTCGATCTGCCGTGGTGGGGTTACGTGCTCGCGGCGCTGGGACTGACGCACGTCACGATTGCTTCGGTCACCATCTTTCTCCATCGGCATCAGGCGCACCGCGCGCTCGATCTGCACCCGGTGGTGTCGCATTTCTTTCGCTTCTGGCTCTGGCTGACCACGGGGATGATCACCAAGGAGTGGGCTGCGATTCACCGCAAGCACCACGCCAAATGCGAGACGGCCGAGGATCCGCACAGCCCTCAGGTGCTCGGCATCAACCGAGTGCTGTGGGGCGGGGTATTCCTGTACGTTAAGGAATCGCACAACCAGGAAACCATGGAGCGCTACGGCCATGGGACCCCGGACGACTGGATCGAGCAGCATGTGTACTCCAAATTCGCGGTCCTCGGGCTGACCCTGATGGGGGTGGCGAACATCCTCCTGTTCGGCCTGGTACCGGGGGCGCTGATCCTGCTCACGCAGATCGTCTGGATCCCGTTCTGGGCAGCTGGGGTGATCAACGGCGCGGGCCATTACTTCGGCTACCGCAATTACGACTGCGCCGACGCCAGCACCAACATCGTCCCTTGGGGAATCCTGATTGGCGGCGAGGAGCTGCACAACAATCACCATGCGTTCGCCTCGTCGGCAAAGCTTTCGAGCAAGTGGTACGAGTTCGACATTGGCTGGATGTATATCCGCATCCTCGATGCTCTCGGGCTCGCGACGGTGAAAAAAGTGGCGCCGCGACCGCGCTTCGCGGAACCCAAGCCTGCGGCCGACTTCGAGACGCTCCACGCGGTGATCGCCAACCGCTATGACGTGCTGTCGCGCTACGCCAAGTCGATCAAGAAGACCTACCGCGAAGAGCTGGACCGGCTCGCACACTGGTCGCCGAACGACGCAGAAGCGCTGAAGTCGCTGAAGCGCGTGCTGCTGCGTGTTCAAGAGCTGTCGGAGACCGAGCGCACGCGCCTCGGTGAGGCGCTCAAGAAGTCCCGCGCTCTGGCCACCCTAATCGCGATGCGCCAGGATCTGGCGGCGCTGTGGGAGCGTTCCAGCGCGTCCAAGGAGCAGCTGCTGCGCCAATTGCAGGACTGGTGCCACCGGGCCGAATCGAGTGGCATCGCGCCGCTGCAGGATTTCTCGCGTCGCTTGCGCTGCTACGCCTAGCCGCGCCCTAACACAATAGAAAAAGCCCGCCTAGGCGGGCTTCTTCATTGGTGGTCGGGGACGCTACTTCAGCTTCGCTTCCTTGTACATCACGTGCTTGCGTGCCTTGGGATCGTACTTCTTGATCTCCAGCTTGTCGGGCGTGGTGCGTTTGTTCTTGGTGGTGGTGTAAAAATGACCGGTGCCGGCGGTGGATTCAAGTTTGATTTTTTCGCGCATGCTCGACCCCTGTTAGGCCTTGGCTTCGCCGCGCGCCTCGGCCTTCGCCTTGGCTTTTGCCTTGGCGCGCACTTCAGCGAGCACGACGTCAATGCCCAGCTTGTCGATGCGACGCAGTCCGGCAGTTGAGACCCGCAGCCGGACCCAGCGGTTCTCGCTCTCGACCCAAAAGCGGCGGTAATGGAGATTGGGCTGAAAAGTGCGGTGCGTCTTGTTGTTGGCGTGCGAAACCAGGTTGCCCTTCATCGGCTTCTTGCCGGTGACCTCACAAACTCGGGACATGGATGGCGCTCCGCGAAAAAGGAATTAATTATACGCGAATAATCAGTGGGTTTTCAAGCTTCAGAGCAGTCCGCGCTCGGCGAACGAGAGCGTCTGGTTGCCAGCGACGATGAAGTGATCGAGTAGCTTCACCTCGACCAGCGCGAGAGCATCCTTGAGGCTGCGCGTGAGCAGCTCGTCGGCCTGGCTTGGCTGCGCTATGCCCGAAGGGTGGTTGTGGGCGAAGATCACCGCGGCAGCGTTTGCACGCAGCGCGGCCTTGACGACTTCGCGCGGATAGACGCTGGTCTGCGTCAGTGTGCCGCGGAAAAGCTCCTCCGCGGCGACCACGCGATGCTGTGCGTCGAGGAACAGTGCGGCGAACACTTCGTGCTCGCGATTCCCCAGAGCGAGCCTCAGGTAGTCGCGCACCGCGCCCGGCGAGTTGAGCGCGGCGCCCGCGCGCAGCTCCTCTCTAAGGCAACGTCGCGCCAGCTCGAGCACGGCGGCGAGCTGCGCCACCTTGGCGTCGCCGAGGCCCTTAACCTGCCTGAACGCATCGCGGTTGGCGCCGAGCAATCCGTGGAGCCCTCCGAATCGTCCGATCAGCTCGCGCGCCAGCTCAACGGCGCTTTTGCCAGCGATACCGGTACGCAGGAACACTGCGACCAGCTCGGCGTCGGAAAGCCGGGTCGGACCGTGCGCCAGCAGGCGCTCGCGCGGGCGCTGATCGGCAGGCCAGTCGGCAATTGCCATGCGGCTCCCCCTGAATTCACCTAGAATTCCTTTCCGTCCAACGCGCTAGCGCCCGGACCGATGACATCGATCAACGGAAAGAAGATCCTCCTCGGCGTGACCGGGGGCATTGCTGCGTACAAGGCGGCTGACCTCGCGCGGCGCCTGGTGAAGGCGGGAGTCGAGCTGCGCGTAGTGATGACCCAGGCCGCGACCCGGTTTGTTACCCCCATCACCATGCAGGCGTTGTCGGCGCAACCCGTGTGGACGGATCTGTGGGATCCGCGCGTCGCCGACAATATGGGCCATATCGAGCTGTCGCGCGACCGGGAGCTGATCGTGGTGGCGCCGGCATCCGCGAATTTCATGGCGAGGTTGGCCCTGGGCCTGGCCGACGATCTTCTATCGACCCTCGCATTGGCGCGCCGCTGCTCGCTGATGCTGGCTCCGGCGATGAATGTCGAGATGTGGGAAAGCCCGGCAACGCAAAGGAACGTGCGGACGCTGCGGGACGACGGCATCGCTTTCGCAGGACCCGCGGCGGGGGATCAGGCGTGCGGCGAGACCGGCATGGGGCGCATGCTCGAGGCCGAGCAGATCGTCGAAGAAATCGAAGCGTTCTTTCAGCCCAAGGTGCTGGCGGGGAAACGGGTGTTGGTGACGGCGGGACCTACGCAGGAGCCGATCGACCCCGTGCGCGTCATCACCAACACGAGTTCCGGCAAGATGGGGTTTGCGGTGGCGCGCGCCGCGCGCGAGGCGGGCGCCCAGGTCACGCTTATCAGCGGACCGGTGTCACTGCCGACTCCTGCCGGCGTCGCTCGGGTCGACGTGCGCTCGGCACAAGAGATGTTCGACGCGGTAAAGGTGGCGGTAAGCTCGTGCGACGTATTTGTTTCGGTCGCTGCGGTGGCCGATTACCACGTCACGAATCCGGCCCGGCAGAAGATCAAGAAGGACTCCGGCCGCAGCACGAGCCTGGCGCTGGAGGAAAACCCCGATATCCTGGCGTGGGTCGCGGCGCGTCCCAAGCCGCCGTTCTGTGTCGGTTTTGCCGCCGAGAGCGAGAAGCTCGCCGAGCACGCGATGGCCAAACGAGTGAGGAAGAAGCTGCCGCTGTTGGCGGCCAACCTCGTGCACACGGCACTGGGTGCCGACGAGAACGACATAACGCTGTTCGACGAGCGCGGCTCGCACGCACTGGGGCGCGGCGCGAAGATCGAGCTCGCGCGCAAGCTGATCCTCCATATCGCTGGCATGCTGGCCGCCGGCAAACGCAACTAAGCGCATGCGAAAACTCGAAGTGAAGATCCTCGATCCGAGGATCCGCCACGACATGCCTCACTACGCCACGCCCGGCGCCGCGGGCCTCGATCTGCGCGCCTGCCTGGACACGCCGCTTACGCTCGAGCCGGGCGATAGCGAACTGGTCCCTTCGGGCATCGCCATCCACCTCGCCGACCCCGGCTACGCGGCGATCGTACTGCCGCGTTCGGGGCTGGGCGCGAAGCACGGCATCGTGCTCGGCAACCTGGTCGGCCTGATCGACTCGGACTACCAGGGGCAGGTGTTCGTGTCGCTGTGGAACCGCGGCAAGGCCGCATTTACCATCCAGCCGATGGACCGCGTCGCGCAGTTGGTGGTGCTGCCGGTGGCGCAGATGGAGCTGCACGTCGTGGAGGAGTTTGCCGCCTCGAATCGGGGCGCGGGCGGCTTCGGCAGCACGGGCCGGTCCTAGAAAGCAAAAGCCCCGCCGCGGCGGGGCCTCGATTTCCGTGCAGACCGTCGGTCAGACTACCGCGGCCGGCTCCTCTTCGAACTTGAGGATGATCTTCTCGGCGTCGTCGATGTCGATCGTCACCTTGCCGCCGTGCACCAGCTTGCCGAACAGCAGCTCGTCGGCCAACGCGCGCCGGATCGTGTCCTGGATCAGGCGCGCCATCGGCCGCGCGCCCATCAGGGGATCGAAGCCCTTTTTCGCCAGATGCGCCTTCAGCTTGTCGGTGAAAACCGGCTCGACCTTCTTCTCCTCGAGTTGCTCCTCTAGCTGCATCAGGAACTTGTCCACCACGCGCAGGATGATCTCCTGGTCGAGGGCGCGGAACGAGATGGTCGCGTCCAGCCGGTTTCTGAACTCCGGCGTGAACATGCGCTTGATCGCCTCCATCTCGTCGCCGACCTGCTTCGCCACCGTGAAGCCCATCGAATTCTTCGACAGCTGCTCCGCTCCGGCGTTGGTGGTCATGACGATTACCACGTTGCGGAAGTCCGCCTTCCTGCCGTTGTTGTCGGTCAGGGTGCCGTGGTCCATCACTTGCAGCAGGATGTTGAAGATGTCCGGATGCGCCTTCTCGATCTCGTCCAGCAGCAGCACGGAGTAGGGCTTCTTGGTGATCTGCTCCGTCAGCAGGCCACCCTGCTCGAAGCCGACGTATCCCGGAGGCGCACCGATCAGGCGCGAGACCGCGTGCCGCTCCATGTACTCGGACATGTCGAAGCGTATCAGCTCGATGCCCATGCAGTAGGCAAGCTGGCGTGCGACCTCGGTCTTGCCCACGCCCGTGGGGCCCGAGAACAGGAAGCAGCCGATCGGCTTTTGCGGATTGCCGAGGCCGGAGCGCGCCATCTTGATGGCGCTCGCGAGCGCGTCGATCGCCTTGTCCTGGCCAAATACGACCGCCTTCAGGTCCCGGTCCAGGTTTGCAAGGGCGCTGCGGTCGTCGGTCGACACCGATCGTGGCGGGATGCGTGCGATCTTGGCGATGATCTCCTCGATCTCCGATTTGCCGATGATCTTCTTCTGCTTGCTCTTCGGCGCGATGCGCTGTGCGGCGCCGGCCTCGTCGATCACGTCGATCGCCTTGTCGGGCAGGTGCCGGTCGTTGATGTAACGTGCCGACAGCTCCGCCGCCGTGCTGAGCGCATTGGCCGTGTACTTGACGCTGTGGTGCGCCTCGAAGCGCGTCTTCAGGCCCTTGAGGATCTCGACGGTCTCCTCGATCGAGGGCTCGACCACGTCGATCTTCTGGAAGCGCCGCGAAAGCGCGTGGTCCTTCTCGAACACGCCGCGGTATTCATTGTAGGTGGTGGCGCCGATGCACTTGAGCTGCCCCGTTGACAGCACCGGCTTGAGCAAGTTGGAGGCATCCAGCGTGCCGCCCGAGGCGGCGCCCGCGCCGATCACCGTATGGATCTCGTCGATGAACAGGATGGCGTTCGGATTGTCCACCAGCTGCTTGAGCACCGCCTTGAGGCGCTGCTCGAAATCGCCTCGGTACTTCGTGCCCGCGAGGAGCGCGCCCATGTCGAGCGCGTAAACGGTGCACTTCGAAAGCAGGTCGGGAACCGTGCCCTCGACCACGCGTCGCGCCAGGCCCTCGGCGATCGCCGTCTTGCCTACCCCCGCTTCGCCGACAAGCAGGGGGTTATTCTTGCGGCGCCGGCACAGGGTCTGAATGACGCGCTCGAGCTCCTTGTCGCGGCCGATCAGCGGGTCGATCTTGCCCGCCAGCGCCAGCGCGTTCAGGTTTTGGGTGTAGTTGTCGAGCGGGCTGTTCGCGGTCTCGGCCTGGCCTTCCTGCTCGGCCTCCTGCTCGGCCTTGCCGGAATGCGGCTGCGGTGTCTTGGTAATGCCGTGCGAGATGTAATTGACCACATCCAGCCGCGTGATGCCCTGCTGCTGCAGGAAATAGACGGCGTGCGAGTCCTTCTCGCCGAAAATCGCGACCAGCACGTTGGCGCCGGTGACCTCCTTCTTGCCGGAGGACTGCACGTGAAGGATGGCGCGCTGGATGACGCGCTGGAAGCCGAGCGTTGGCTGGGTGTCGACCTCGCGATCTGCGGCGATGCGCGGTGTCTGCTCGACGATGTGCTGGGTGAGGTTCTTGCGCAGCTCATCGATGTTCGCGCCGCAGGCGCGCAGCACCTCGGCGGCCGTGGGGTTGTCGAGGAGGGCGAGGAGCAGGTGTTCGACGGTGATGAACTCGTGGCGCTTCTGGCGCGCCTCGACGAACGCCATATGCAGACTGACTTCGAGCTCCTGGGCAATCATGCTACGTTTCCTCCATCACGCACTGCAACGGGTGCTGGTGCTTGCGCGCATAAGCGGCCACCTGCTGCACCTTCGTCGTGGCCACATCGCGAGGATACACCCCGCACACCCCGATGCCCTCGCGGTGAACCTTGAGCATCACCTGGGTCGCCCGCTCCCTGGTCATGCCGAAGAACTTCTGCAGGACCAGCACTACGAACTCCATCGGCGTGTAATCGTCGTTCAACAGCATGACCTTGAACATCGGGGGCGGCTTGAGCTTGCGCTTCTGCGCCTCGAGTACGCTATCGTCTCTGAACTGCGTCGCCATGCCGCCCGCTTACTTCGCGCCGTCGAGCTCAATGTGATCAGACATCCCTCTGGTTCGCCCGTTCCCGCTCCGTGTGCCGTAATGAATCGGTTGCTGCTGCCCAACGTTCGCAGAGTATCCTAATCAATGTGCCCGGGCGGCGCAATGCAGTCACCGGGCCGCCCGAGGCACTGTTCACGCGGAACATGGCAAATTGCCGCTTGGCGACGGCTCTTGACGGCGCGGGGCGGGGGGCGTAAAAGGCGAACCGTGTTTGGATTCAGGCTGTCTGTGTCGCCATTGGGGGCGGCGGGGTCGTGAAGTTCAGGCATCCCGGGAATTCCCGCGGTTATCCTCGTAAACTAGTCGGAAAGGAAGCGGCTCATGGCGACAGGGACGGTGAAGTGGTTCAACGACGCGAAGGGCTACGGGTTCATCACGCCGGATGACGGCAGCGAAGACCTGTTTGCACATTTCTCGGCGATCAACATGTCGGGTTTCAAGACCCTCAAGGAAGGACAGAAAGTATCCTTCGACGTAGTGCAGGGCCCGAAGGGCAAGCAGGCCTCGAACATCCAGAAGGCCTAGCCTCCCGACTCGCAAGAATTTGAAAAAGGCCGCCCGCGGGCGGCCTTTTTTTACATACGCTCGATCAGGGCCTGACCGAACCCCGAGCAGGACACCTGTTTGGCCCCCTGCATCTGGCGGGCGAAATCGTAGGTCACGACCTTGTCGCCGATCGCGGCCTCGATCGACTTCACGATCGCGTCGGCGGCCGCGGTCCATCCCATGTGGCGCAGCATCATCTCGGCCGAGAGGATCTCGGAACCCGGATTAACGTAATCCTTGCCGGCGTACTTGGGCGCCGTGCCATGAGTGGCCTCGAACATCGCCACCGAGTCGGACATATTGGCGCCCGGCGCAATGCCGATGCCTCCGACCTCTGCCGCGAGCGCATCCGAGATGTAGTCGCCGTTCAGGTTGGTGGTGGCGAGCACGTCGTACTCGGCCGGCCTGAGCAGGATCTGCTGCAGCATCGCGTCTGTGATGACGTCCTTGACGACGATATCCGGGCCGCCCTTCGGGTTCTTGAAGCTGCACCAGGGACCGCCGTCGATCGGCTTGGCGCCGAACTCCCTCTGGGCGAGCGCGTAACCCCAGTCGCGGAAACCGCCCTCGGTGAACTTCTGGATGTTGCCCTTGTGCACCAGCGTCACCGACTTGCGCTTGTTGTCGATCGCGTACTGGTAGGCCTTGCGGATCAGGCGCTCCGAGCCCTCGATCGACACCGGCTTGATGCCGATCGCCGAGCTCGCCGGGAAACGGATCTTCGTGACCTTCATCTCCTTAATCAGGAAATCGATCACTTTCTTCGCTTCGGCTGACTTGGCCGGCCACTCAATGCCGGCATAGATGTCCTCGGCGTTCTCGCGGAAGATCACCATGTCGACCTTGTCGGGCTCCTTGAGCGGGCTCGGCACCCCCTTGAACCAGCGCACCGGGCGCAGGCAAACGTAGAGGTCCAGCTCCTGGCGCAGCGCGACGTTGATCGAGCGGATGCCGCCGCCGACCGGGGTAGTGAGCGGGCCCTTGATCGAGACCACGTACTCCTTGGCCGCCGCGAGGGTTTCCTCGGGCAGCCAGACGTTCTCGCCGTACACCTTGCACGACTTCTCGCCGGCGTACATCTCCATCCACACGATCTTCTTCTTCCCGCCGTAGGCCTTTCTTACGGCGGCGTCGACCACCTTGATCATCACCGGAGTGATGTCGACGCCGGTGCCGTCGCCCTCGATGTAGGGAATGATCGGGTTGTCGGGCACCGACAGCGAGAAGTCCTTGTTGACCTTGATTTTCTCGCCGCCCGCGGGAACTTTGATGTGCTTGTACGCCATAGCTGCTCCTGGGCCGTCGTAAAGGTGAGAGAAGTAGGGAGAGAAACGGGAAATCTGATAAAAGATATATTATATAAGAGTCGCGGCGCGACGTCGTCTCCGGAAATCGTTACAGGAGCACCGCAAGCGCGCGACATGACGATCGACGTGCACAGCCGAAAATCATACGCCGCTCGACCCCGCGCGCGGTCCGCGCGGGGGGCCGCAGTGGGCATCATCCCCGGGGCGCGGCGGCTTCCCGTCAAGCGCTCCGGATCTCACGCCCCGTCGCCGGCCAACGACATTTAAAACAGGGAGTTACGCGGAAATCGGTTGTGGTGCGCGACCCGATTCTCTAGAATCCCGACCGCGGGTTTCGGCCCGCAGCGAGGCAAACGGGCGTCGCGCCGCATCGGGATTGGTCAACCGCCACGCGGTTGCCGCGTTATCAGGCACGGGTATGGGTGCTTTTTCGTTGCGCCACCCGCTCAACACAATATATCGATCTCAGGAGAAGAGCAGATGAAAAAGTTGCTGTCGGTCATCATCGCCGCCGTTTTCGCGGCCACCAGCGTCGCCGTCGTCGCCGCAGAGAAGATGAAGGAGTCGCAGAAGGAGTCGCAGAAAGAGGCGCAAAAGACCTCGAAGAAAAAGGCCAAGTCGTCGCAGAAGAAAGGCAAAGAGTCGATGAAAGAGAGCCAGAAAGAGAGCCAAAAAGAGTCGATGAAGAAGTAACGGTTGACCCGCTCTCAAAGCAGTCAGGGGCGCGTTGCGCCCCACCGAAAGGCAGGGTTTCCCCTGCCTTTCCCATTTTCCGGCCGCGCCATGCGAATCGTCATGGCGCTTGCCCTGTCGGCGCTCTCGGTATTCCCGGCGCGCGCCCAGCAGCCCCAGTTGCCGGAGGTCCAGCTCACGGCCGGGGTGCACCTGATCCATGCCGAGCTCGCCGGCGATTTCACGAGCCGCATGGAGGGACTCATGTATCGAGCCGCCCTCGCGCCCAACGGCGGCATGCTGTTCGTGTTCGAGGACGCGGGCGTGCAATGCATGTGGATGAAGAACACGCTGATTCCGTTGTCCGTGGCGTTCATCGACGACGACGGCAGGATCGTCAACATTGCCGACATGCAACCGCAGACCGAAGAGGCGCACTGCGCGGCGCAGCCGGTGCGCTACGCGCTCGAGATGACGCAGGGGTGGTTCGCGCAGCGGGGCATCCGCCCCGGAGCGCGCCTGGGCGGCCTCGACAAGCTCCCGCGCTGAGCCCGCGCGAACGCGGGTGAAAGAAGCGGGGCCGCCAAGCGGCCCCGCCCTGGCGATGCTCCGGCGGCCTACAGCCCGCCGTTTTGCTGTGCGACCATGCAGAACAGCATCGGGATCGACAGCAGCGTATTGATGCGCGAAGCCTGCCCGGCCAGTTTCGCGGCCGCAGCCTTGGCATCCGCCGCCGCTTCGACGATGCCGAGCACCTTCTTCTGATTCGGCCAGATGATGAACCACACGTTGAACGCCATGATCAGGCCCATCCAGATGCCGAGACCGATGGCGTGCACGCCCTTCTGCAGCGAAAGCGCCTGCCAGATGTAGCCATTCATGGTGGCGAGGATCAGGCCGGTGACCACGGTCGAGAGCGCCGCCCAGCGGAACCAGAACAGCGCCGCTGGCGCGATCACCTTGCTGATCGCCGGCTTGTGCTCGTCGGGGATCTTGGGCATCGACGGCGTCTGGACGAAATTGAAGTACCACAGCAGGCCGATCCACATCACTCCGGAGAGCACGTGCAGCCAGCGGAAGAAAAAGGCCCACCAGAGGTGGTCGGCCCGGATCCACGACCCGGTCGTCGCGCCGACGATGACGATGATGGCGACCAGCAGGACGACGCCTGCCGTGACCGTCCGACCGAGCGATTGAAGGATTGCACCCATGCTTTTCTCCTTATAGTGGTGTAGGGCGAAGCGCAAAAAAGTCTAGCATAGGGCGGCGGGCGGATAGGCACGAACCGCTCAGGGTCTTGCGGCGCCGCAACGCCGGCCGGTCCTTGCGTCGCGCTGTCGGATGCCGAAGCGCCCCGTGCGCAGGCCTCGAGCCGCGTGGTGGCGCTCAGCTCGAGTCGTCGCGGCGCGGCGCCACAGCCGGGCTCGCGACTCGCGCGCCGAGCGCGACGAACGCCGCGTGGTCGCTTAAGAAGAAGTTCTCCGCGCCGAGGCGCTCGGTGAGCCCGGTGCGCTCGAGGACCGAGCGCACGCGCGGCTTCACGCCGCTGAACAGCAGCGTGATGCCGGTCTTGCGCAGCCCGTCGCACAACGACGCGAGCATCTCGACTCCCGAGGCGTCAAGATCGTTGATCCCGGAGGCGGACACCAGCACGAAGCGCAGCCCCGGGTGGCGGCGCTCGAGCTGCAACACTGCGCCTTCGAAATACGACACGTTGACGAACACCAGCGACGCGTCGAAGCGGATGACGCCCACCGCCCCGCGCAGCGCCTCCGAGAGGTCCTCCGGAACCTCGCGCGCCAGCTCGGCCGATGCCGGCTCGACGATCGCCATGTTCGGCCGCATGCGCCGGTAGATGAACAGTCCCAGCGACACGAGTATCCCGACGAAGATGCCGTTCTGGATCTGCGGCGCAAATGCGATGGTCGCCGCGAACGTCAGGACCGCCGCGATGGCGTCGTCGCGGCTCGCGCGCCAGGCGTTGCGCAGGCTGCGCAGGTTGATCAGGTTGGCGAGCGCCATGACGATGATCGCGGCAAGCACCGGCAGCGGCAGGTACTTCAGCAGCGGCGTGAAGAACAGCAGCGTGAGCAGCACGCACAGCGCGGCCACGATGGAAGACACGCCGGTGCGCGCCCCCGACGCCAGGTTGAGGGCCGAGCGCGAGAACGAGCCGCTCACCGGCATGGTCTGGCTGAAGGCGGCCGCCATTTTCGCAAGCCCCTGCCCGATCAGCTCCTGGTTCTCGTCCCATTTGGCGGCGGTCTTGATCGCCGCGATCTTGGCGCTCGACATCGCCTCCATGAAGCTGATCACCGCGATGACGAAGGATGCCGGAAGCAGCTCGATCCAGGCCTCCAGGCTGAAGGCCGGCAACCCGATCGCCGGCAGGCCGCGCGGGATGTCGCCGACGATGCGTCCGCCATGGCCCGTGTAATCGAGCAGGTAGCTTGCCGCTGTGAGCAGCGCGACGACGACCAGGACGCCGGGCAGGCGCGGGACGTAGCGGCGCAAAGCGAACAACAGCGTGATGGCGACGAGCCCGAACAGCACCGAGTAGCCGTGCGACTGGGCGGCATTCACCAGCACGTGCCAGGTATCGATCAGGGCGTGGCCTCGCGCGGGCGGCGCGACACCGAACAGCGCCGGCACCTGCGACAGCGTGATTAGGATCGCGGCGGCGTTCACGAAGCCCATCAGCACCGGGTGCGACAGCAGATTCATCAGCACCCCAAGACGCATCACTCCGAACGACAGCTGGAACAGGCCCGAGAGCAACGCGACGCTGATCGCGTAGGCGATGTATTGCTCGCTGCCGGCGGCGGCGAGGGGTGCGATGCTCGCGGCGGTGAGCAGGGAGGTGAGCGCCACCGGTCCCGTCGAGAGCTGCGCGGAGGACCCGAACAGCGCGCCGAACATGGTCGGGATGAGCGCGGCATACAGGCCGTAATAGGGCGGCAGACCGGCGAGCTGGGCATAGGCGAGCGACTGCGGGATCGCGACCAGCGCGACCGTCAGCCCGGCGAGCGCATCGACCCGCAGATTCTCGCGCGTGAGCCGCGGCAGCCAGGCGAGGAACGGGAATACGCGCAGCAGGGCGCCCGGCATCGCGTGTCAGTCTTCGCGCGGCGGCGGCAGCGACGCGCATTCCTCGAAGATGCGGGCTTTGCAGCGCGCGCAGATCGCGCGGTCGAGTTGGGGGAAGATCCCGGAAATCGCGTCGCGCGGGCTGCGGAAGGCGTTCTCCGGCCCGAGTTCCTTCATGAAGCCGCCGTTCTTCAGCACGTCCTCGACCGGCAGGCGCAGGCCCTGCAGGTAGAGCTGGCCATGGTCGGAGCGGCGCTTGCGCGCCTCGCGCACCAGCGTCTCGGCGCCCGCCACGTCGACGAAGTTGATGTTGCGCGACACCAGCAGCAGGCGGCGCTGCTCGCGCGCCCGCTCGCGCAGGGTGTCGAAATGCGACTCCACGTGATCCACCGCGCCGAAATAGATCGAGCCTTCCACGCTCAGGATCTTGAGTTGCGGGCACTCCTGCAGCCCCTCGCTGGCCGGCGCCAGCTTGCGCTCGCTGTGGCGCGGGTCGGGCACCAGGCTACGCATGATCGGGCGCGAAGTGCGATACAGGTACACGACCAGCGAAGCCATCACCCCGACGAGGATCGCGTACTCGAGCGGGATGACGAGCGTTGCGACCAGCGTCGCCCCGAGCACCGCGGCTTCCTGCCGGCTCGCGCGCAAATACATGCGCATTTGTCGCAGATCGATCAGGCCCCAGCCGGCCAGCATCAGCAGCCCGGCGATCGCCGGCAGCGGCAGCAGCGCGGCGACCGGCGCGAGCACCAGCAGGAGCGCCACCAGGAACAGCGCGGAAAGCGCGGCCGACACGGGCGTGCGCGCGCCCGACTCGTAGTTGATGCCGCAACGGTTGACCGACGCGCTCGAGGGATAGCCCGAGAAGAACGCTGCGGCGACGTTCGCCAACCCCTGGCCGATCAGCTCCTGGTTGTTGTCGATGCGCTGCCCCGAGCGGATCGCGATCGCGCGCACGATGGCGATCGCCTGAGTGACCGACAGGATCGTCACCGCGAGCGCCGGCCCGAACAGGCTGCTCAGCGTATCTCCGGTGAGGTTGGGCAGCGACAGCGGCGGCAGCGCGCTGGGCAGCGCGCCGAGGGTCCGGATGCCGGAGGCCTCGGCGCCGATCAGTGCGTTCACCGCCGAGGCCGCCACCGTGCCGGCGATGGTCGCGACCAGCATCGGGGCGAGGCGCGGGACGAAGCGCTTTGCGAGCGCGCCGGCGGCAATCGTGACCAGACCGACAGCGAGCGCCCAGGGATGCAGCTCGTTGAGATGGACGATGCTATGGTGCACCATGTCGACGAACACGGTCGCGCGTTCCGCGTGCACGCCGGTCAGCGGCGCGATCTGGCTGACGATGATGATCAGCCCGATCGCGGCGGTGAACCCGATCACGACACCGTTCGAGACGAAGTTCACCAGCGTGCCCAGGCGGAAAAAGCCCATCGCCATCATCAGCACGCCGCATATCAGCGACAGCGTCAGGGCGAGCGACACGAACTCCGCCGAACCGGGCGCGGCGAACGAGCTGAGCGCGTCGAGCACCATCAGCGACACCGCGTTGGTCGGGCCCGAGACGGCGTGCAGCGAGGAGCCGAACAGGGCGGCGATCAATGTCGGCACCATGGCGCAGTAAAGGCCGTACTCGGGCGGCAGCCCGGCGAGCGTCGCGAAGGCGACGCCCTGCGGCAGCACGACCAGCGCGCCGATCAGCCCGGCGATCGCGTCGGCGCGCAGCGACCGGCGATCGACGCGTGGCCACCACAGCAGGAACGGGAACAGCCGGCGCAGCAGCGGCTTGGCGAGCACGGCATCGAGGGATCGTTGCGGACGCGTGTATCTTAACAAGAAGGCGCGCGCCGCCACCGGCTTGCGGGTGCGCACCCGCTCTCCTACTATCGAGATAAGTCTCGCTTATGCCAAGACTCGCCGCCAACGTTTCGCTTCTCTTCCCGCAAGTCGACTTCCTGGAGCGTTTCGACGCCGCGGCGGGCGCAGGCTTTCGCTACGTGGAATACCAGTTTCCGTACGCGTGGGGCGCGAGCGAGGTGGCCGAGCGCGCACGCGCCGCGGGCGTCGAGGTGGTGCTGCACAATCTGCCGGGCGGAGACTTCGGCAAAGGGGACCGGGGCCTCGCCTGCTTGCCCGAGCGCCGCAGCGAGTTCCGCGACGGCGTCGGTCGCGCGATCGAATACGCGCGGGCCGTCGGCTGTCCGCGCCTCAACTGTCTGGCCGGCGTCGTTGCCGACGAAGCGCCGCGCGCGCGCCATTTCGACACGCTGGTCGACAATCTGCGCTATGCCGCCGGCATGCTGCGCGCCGAGGGGATGCGCCTGATGCTCGAGGCCTGCAACCGGCGCAGCGTGCCGGGCTTCTTCGTCGCCACCAGCCGCGAGGCGCTCGCGGCGCTCGACGCGGCCGGCGCCGACAACGCGTTCCTGCAGTACGACATGTTCCACATGCAGATCATGGAGGGAGATCTGGCTCGTACCATCGAGCGGCTGCTGCCGCGCATCGGTCACATGCAGCTCGCCGACGTCCCGGATCGGCACGAGCCGGGCAGCGGGGAAATCAACTTTCCATTCCTGCTGGCGCACATCGATCGCCTGGGCTACGCCGGCTGGATCGGCTGCGAATACAATCCGAGGGGTGACACGGTCGAAGGACTGACATGGGCGAAGCCCTACCTGTAGAGCGCATCGACGCCGTCCGGCAGCGCGCCGTGGCAGCGGCGCTGCGCGAATTCCTGCCCGCGCGCGCGGTTCTGTTCGAGGGTGAGGATACGCGGCCCTACGAATGCGACGGGCTGACCGCTTACCGGCGCGTGCCGATGGTGGTGGCGCTGCCCGAAAACGACGAGCAGGTGCAGCGCGTGCTGCGTACCTGCTCGTCGATGAACGTCCCGGTCGTGCCGCGCGGCGCCGGCACCGGACTTTCCGGCGGCGCCCTGCCGCTCGCCGACGGCGTGCTGCTGTCGATGGCGAAGTTCATGCGCGTGCTGCGCGTCGACCCCAACGCGCGTATCGCGGTCGCGCAGCCCGGCGTGCGCAACGCCGCGATATCCGACCTGGTTTCGCCTTTCGGCCTGTACTACGCGCCCGATCCTTCCAGCCAGATCGCCTGCTCGATCGGCGGCAACGTGGCCGAGAACTCGGGCGGCGTGCATTGCCTCAAGTACGGTCTCACCGTGCACAACGTGATGCGCGTGAAGGGCTACACCGTCGCGGGCGAGGCGGTCGAGTTCGGCTCCGAGGCGCTCGATGCGCCGGGCTACGACCTGCTCGCGCTCGCCGTCGGCTCCGAGGGAATGTTGGCGGTGATCACCGAGGTTACGGTCAAGCTGCTGCCCAAGCCGCCGTTCGCGCGCGTTGTGATGGCGTCCTTCGACGACGTGGAAAAGGCAGGCGACGCGGTCGCGGCGGTGATCGCCGCGGGCATCGTGCCCGCGGGACTCGAGATGATGGACAAGCAGGCCACGGGCGCGGTCGAACAGTTCGTGCGCGCGGGCTACGATCTCGACGCCGCAGCGCTCCTGCTGTGCGAGGCCGACGGCACGGTCGAAGAGGTCGAGGAGGAGGTCGCGCGCGTCAAGGAGGTTCTGGCGCGGGCCGGCGCGACGCAGATGGTCGTGTCGCGCGACGAAAACGAGCGCCTCAAGCTGTGGTCCGGACGCAAGGCCGCGTTTCCCGCGGTGGGGCGCATCTCGCCCGACTATTACTGCATGGACGGTACCATCCCGCGCCACCGCGTGGGCGAGGTGCTGCGCTTCATCGGCGCGATGGAGAAGAAATACGGCCTGCGCTGCCCGAACGTCTTCCACGCCGGCGACGGCAATCTTCATCCGCTGATCCTGTTCGACGCCAACGATCCCGGCGAGCTGCAGCGCACCGAGCAGTTCGCCGCCGAAGTGCTGGAAAAATGCATCGAGGTCGGCGGCACGATCACCGGCGAGCATGGCGTGGGCGTGGAGAAGATCGACCAGATGTGCGTGCAATTCACGCCTGCCGAGCTGGAGTTGTTCCACGCGGTGAAGCGGGTATTCGATCCGCGGGGCCTGCTCAACCCCGGCAAGGCGGTCCCGACGTTGGTGCGCTGCGCGGAGTTCGGGCGCATGCGGGTGCACGCCGGCAGGCTGCCGTTCGCCGAGCTGCCGCGTTTCTGAGTCACACCGCATGGGGGACATCAATCAGCGTCTGTATCTCGAGCGCCTCATGCCGAGCGTGGACGGACCGATACTCGAGATCGGTTCCAAGGATTACGGCAGCACGCAGGACTTTCGCGAGGTCTACGCGGGACGGGAATATGTGGGCGTCGATCTTGCGGAAGGGCCGGGTGTCGATCTGGTCCTCGACCTTACCGCCGGAATCGGTCCGCTCGCGCAGGGTCGCTTCGATCTGGTGATCTGCTGCTCGGTTCTCGAGCACACGCCCAGGCCCTGGGAGATGGCGGCGAACATCGCCCGGCTGGTGCGCCAGCAGGGCTGGCTTTACATCGCCGTGCCCTGGGTCTGGCGCTATCACCCCTACCCTGACGACTACTTCCGGTTCTCGCATCGCGCGATCGAATCGCTGTTTCCGGCGTTCGATTGGAGCGACATCGTCTACAGCACGAACGTCGCCGGCGAGATGTTCGAGATCGATCCGGAAAAGCCGGGGTTCGACGACGAGCTTGCGCTGCTTACCGAGGTGCGCGGCGGAAAGCGAAAGCACTTGCCCTACCTGCAGGTTCATATGCTCGGCCTGAAGACCGAACCATGAACGCAGTGCTCAAGGGATTGGTCGAGCGCGTCACGGCGGCGGCCGCCGACGGCAGGCCGCTGCGCCTGCGCGGCGGAGGCACCAAGGACTTCTACGGCAACGAGGTCGCGGGCGAGCCGCTCGACACGCGCGCATTCACGGGCATCGTGAGCTACCAGCCGAGCGAGCTCGTGATCACGGCGCGTGCAGGCACGCCGCTGGCCGAGCTCGAGGCGGCGCTCGCCGCGAACAACCAGATGCTGCCGTTCGAGCCGCCGCACTTCGGTGCTGGCGCCACGCTCGGCGGCTGCGTCGCGGCGGGCCTGTCGGGGCCCCGTCGCGCAAGCGCGGGCGCGGTGCGCGACTTCGTGCTCGGAGCGCGTCTGCTCGACGGCCGCGGCAGGGTGCTGGCGTTCGGCGGCCAGGTCATGAAGAACGTCGCGGGCTATGACGTCTCGCGCCTGCTTGCGGGTTCGCTCGGCACGCTGGGCGTGATCCTGGAAGTGTCGCTCAAGGTGCTGCCGCGTCCCGCGCAGGAAGCCTCGCTGCGGCTCGAGGCTCCGGAGGAAAAGGCCATCGAGTGGATGAACCAGTGGGGTGGCAAGCCTCTGCCGATATCGGCGACGTGCTACGTCAGCGGCGAGCTTTCGGTGCGGCTCTCCGGCAACCCGGCGGCGGTTCGCGCGGCGCGCGAAAAGCTGGGCGGCGAGGAGCTGCCGCAGCCCGAGAGCTTCTGGCTCAAGCTGCGCGAGCAGGCGCACGAGGCGTTTACCGGCACCGAGCCGTTATGGCGCCTTTCCTTGCCCTGCACGACGCCACCGCTGCGCCTGCCGGGCGTGCAGGTCATGGAATGGGGAGGTGCACTACGCTGGCTGGCGAGCGGCGCGGAGCCGCGCGCGCTCCGGGACGCCGCTCAGCGCGCCGGGGGCCACGCGACGCTGTTTCGCGCGCGGGACAAGGCGGGCGGCGCGTTCACGCCGCTGTCGCCGGTTGCGGCCCGCCTGCATCGCGATCTCAAGGCCGCCTTCGACCCGGCGGGGATCTTCAATCGTGGGCGCCTGTACCCCGAACTATGACGCGCGCTCAGGCCTTGCCCAGCTTTTTTTCTTCCAGCTTCATGTTGGTACGCACGAAATCGGCGAATTGCGAGTCCGGGTATTTCGCCAGCAGCGTGCCGTACAGCTTGAGCGCCACCGCGGGCTGGCGTGCGTCGGCGGCCTTTCCGGCCACCTCAACCAGGCGTTTCTGCGCCGTGGCGCGGTCGCCTGCGATCAGCGCGCCGGCATGCATGGCCCACGCGGCCTCCATCAGGCTGCCCTCGCCCAGCAGCGCGCGACCCAGGGCCTCCCATTGCGACGGGGACAGCGGCAGCGCAGTGCGCTCGGCGACGAACTCGGCGAACACGCCCGTCGCGAGCGGCGCCTGGCCGCCGGCGAGCGATAGCGCAATCGCGTCGGCGGCCGCGCGCAGCCGCACGCCCGCCTGCTCCTTGCCCGCTGCCACGCGCTTCGCGAGCAGCGCCGACTCCGTCGCGGCGTGCGCATCGCGGGCGTTATCGAGCTGCGCGAGGCGCGCTGCGGCGAGCGCCTCGAACGCTTTGCGCGGCTCGACCTGGGCGACGCGTTGCTTGATCTCGCCGAACGACGGTTTCCTGCCAGTCGCCGCCTCCGGCCGCGTCGGTGCCGCTGGCGGCACCGGCGACGGGGTGGGCGGCGCGCCGCCCTTGGCCTTCGCCGCGCGGGCCATCTCGTGCTTCGCCGCCTCCGCCATGAATGCGGCGAGCCGCCGATCCTCGTCGCCGACGCCGCTCTCGGCGGCGTGCTTCTTCTGGCGCGACGAGACGAAGGTCGCGGCGGCAACCGGTCCGAGGAGCAGGCCCCAGAAGCCGGCCAGCAGGAAGCCGACGCCCGCGGCGACGGGCAGGATGAATTTCCAGTTCGGACGATCCAGACGCTTACCCTTGGAACGGAGCCGGCAAGACTATAGATCGTCCGGCGGCGTTTGAACAATGCAAACTGTCCTGGCCGATTTTATCCGCGACACGCCCGAAGGCCGTGAAGCCGAAGCCATCTTGCGCAAGTGCGTGCATTGCGGCTTTTGCACGGCGACCTGCCCGACCTACCAGCTACTCGGCGACGAGCTCGACGGCCCCCGCGGGCGGATATACCTGATCAAGCAGGCGCTGGAGGGTGCACCGGTCACCGAGCGCACCCGGCTGCATCTGGACCGCTGCCTCACCTGCCGGTCGTGCGAGACGACGTGCCCGTCGGGCGTACGCTACGGCCGTCTCGCCGACATCGGCCGCCAGGTGGTCGAGACACGCACGCGGCGCGGGCTCATCGACCGCGCGCGCCGCGCCGCGCTGGCCTTCGCGTTGCCGCGCAGCGGCCTGTTCACCGCCGCGTTGCGGCTGGGGCAGTTGGTGCGCCCGCTGCTGCCTGCCGCGCTCAGGCAGGCGGTCCCCGCGCCGGCGCCGGCGCCGGGCGCGTGGCCCGCTCCGCGCCACGCGCGAAAAATGCTCACCCTGGCGGGTTGCGTGCAACCGGCGCTGGCGCCGCGCATCAATGCCGCGGCGGCGCGCGTGCTCGATGGCATCGGCATCTCGCTCGTCGAGGCGCCGGGCGCCGGTTGTTGCGGCGCGGTGCGCTTCCACCTCAACGACCAGGCCGGGGGCCTCGCGGACATGCGCCGCGTGATCGACGCCTGGTGGCCGCTCATCGAGCGCGGCGAGATCGAGGGCATCGTCATGACGGCCAGCGGCTGCGGCGTCACGGTGAAGGAGTACGCGCACTTCCTCGCCACGGACCCGGACTATCGCGACAGGGCGGCGCGCGTCGGCGCTCTGACGCGCGATCTGTCGGAGGTGATCGCCGCCGAGGCCGCGGCGCTGGAGCCGCGGCTTGCCGTCGCGCCGTCGCGCGGGCGCCTGGCCTTCCAGTCGCCGTGCTCGTTGCAGCACGGGCAGGGCATACGCGGCGCCGTCGAGGGCCTGCTCGCGCGCGCCGGCTACGAGCTGACGCCGGTGGCCGATGCCCATATGTGCTGCGGCTCGGCGGGGACCTATTCGATCCTGCAGCCGGAGCTTTCGCGCGCGCTGCGCTCGCGCAAGATCGCCGCGCTGCAATCCGGCCTGCCGGCGGCCATCGCCACCGCGAATATCGGTTGCCTCGCGCACTTGCAGGCGGCCAGCGACACACCGGTGTTGCACTGGATCGAGTTGCTCGACGCGGCCCTTGGCGGCGCGGCGCAAATCGGCGGACAATCCGGCGCAGGCCCGTCATGAACGCTCCCCATGAATCCGGCATGCTCGCCGCCGCCGACCCGGCAGCGAAGGTGGTGCGCGCCGCCTGTCCGCATGATTGCCCCGATACCTGCGCCATGCTGGTGACGATCAAGGACGGCGTGGCGGTGAAGGTCCAGGGCGACCCGTCGATGCCGTTCACCGACGGCACGCTGTGCACCAAGGTCGCCTATTACCTGGAGCGCACCTACGCGCCGGACCGCGTCCTGCACCCGCTGAAGCGCGTCGGGCCGAAGGGTCGGGGCGAGTTCCGGCGCATCTCCTGGGACGAGGCGCTGGACGAGGTCGCGACCCGCCTCAAGGCGCTTGCCGCCTCGCCCGAGGGGCCGCAGACGATACTGCCTTGCAGCTACGCCGGGACGATGGGCATGGTGCAGTACAGCTCGATGGATCGGCGCTTCTTTCACCGGCTGGGCGCGTCGCTGCTCGAGCGCACGCTGTGCTCGGTGGCGGGCAAGTTCGGGCTCAAGGCGACGCTCGGGGGCTCGGTCGGCATGGACCCGGAGCGGTTCGATGAATCCAAGCTGATCATCCTGTGGGGCGCCAACCCGGTGGTCTCCAATCTGCATCTCTGGACGCGGGTGCAGGAGGCGAAGCGCCGCGGCGCCAAGGTGATCGCGATCGATCCCTACCGCAGCCTGTCGGCGGAGAAGTGCACGCAGCACATCGCGCCGATGCCGGGAACCGACGGCGCCCTGGCGCTCGGCATGATGCACGTGCTGATCGCCGAGGGGCTGATCGACCGCGATTACATCGAGCGCTACACGCTCGGCTTCGAGCCTCTCGCCGAGCGGGTTGCGCGCCATACGCCGCGATGGACGGCGCAGACCTGCCGCATTTCCGAGCGGGAAGTGCTCGACCTGGCACGCGAGTACGGCAGCATCAAGCCGGCCGCGATCCGGCTCAACTACGGCATGCAGCGCCACGCCGGCGGCGGCATCGCCGCGCGCACCATCGCCTGTCTGCCGGCGCTCACCGGCGCCTGGCGCGACCCGGCCGGCGGCGTCGTGCTCACCACGGCGGACTTCTACGGCTTCGACCACGCCGCGCTCGAGCGGCCCGATCTGCTCGGCGGCGCGTCCCCGCGCAGCTTCAACCATGCGGCGCTCGGCGATGCATTGACCAGCGCCGAGCCGCCGGTGCGCGCGGTGATCGTCTACAACAACAACCCGGTCGCGGTGTGCCCGGAATCGCGCAAGGTGGTGCAGGGCTTCGCGCGCGAGGACCTGTTCTGCGTGGTGATGGACTCGTTCCTCACCGATACCGCCGATTACGCCGACATCGTTCTGCCTGCGACCACGCAGCTGGAGCATCACGACGTCCACAAGTCCTACGGACACCTGTACGTGCTCGCCAACAATCCGGCGATCGCGCCGGTCGGCGAGTCGCTGCCGAACTCCGAGGTATTCAGGCGGCTCGCGGCGCGACTGGGATACGACGAGCCCTGCTTTCGCGACAGCGACGAGGACATCTGCGCGCAGGCTCTCGCCTCGGCCAGCCCACGCATGCGCGGACTCGAATGGAGCGCGGTGAAGGAAAAGGGCTGGCAGCGGCTCAGCGTGCCGAAACGCTTCGCGCCTTTCGCCGCGGGCGGCTTTCCCACGCCCTCGGGCAAGTGCGAGTTCCACAGCGCGAGCCTCGAGAAACAGGGCATTGATCCGCTGCCGTTTTTCAATCCTCCCGTCGAATCGCCGGTCAGCAACCCCGAGCTCGCGCGCCGCTATCCGCTCGCCTTCCTGTCGCCGCCGGCGCGCAATTTCCTCAATTCGACGTTCGCCAACCTGGCGCGCTTCCGCGCTTCGGAGGGCGAGCCGCGGCTGGAGATGCATTCCGAAGACGCCGAGCCGCGCGGCATCCGCGACGGCGACATGGTGCGCGTGTTCAACGACCGCGGCGCCTTCACGCTGCGCGCCAGCGTCAACGGCAAGCCGCGTAGCGGAGTGGTGGTCGCGCCGTCGGTGTGGTGGAAGAAGTTCTCCGCCGATCGCCGGAACGCCAACGAGGTGACCTCGCAGCGCATTGCGGACCTGGGCGGCGGCGCGACTTTCTACGACTGCCTGGTGGAAGTCGAGAAGCTTTCCTGAGCGGCGCGAGGGGCAGGTGAGCGCGGCCGCAACCCATCTGTTCCTCAGCGAGAATCTCGGGCGCTACGGCTTCCCGGAAGGCCATCCGCTGTCGGTCGACCGGCAGGGCGCGTTCTGGCGCGCCGCCGGTGCGCTCGGTCTGGACAGGCGCGTCACGCTGGCCGAGTCCCGCCCCGCCGAGCGCGCGGCGATCGAGCGCTTCCACCGAGCCGATTACGTCGAGCGGGTGATCTGCGCCTCGCGCGAGGGTGCCGGCTACCTCGATCAGGGCGATACACCGGCGTTTGCCGGCTGCTTCGAGGTGGCGTCGCACCTGGTCGGTGCCGCGCTCGAGGGCGCAAGGCGCATCATGCACGGGGAGGCGCGCCATACATTTCAGCCGATCGGCGGCCTGCACCACGCGCGGCGCGGGGCGGCCGCCGGCTTCTGCGTGTTCAACGACCTCGG
>Ga0153916_10000678_pt1 | contig 23418 bp, 22 predicted proteins | sample Opewatmetagenome_FD_109642 | JGI IMG/M metagenome (GOLD analysis project Ga0153916, IMG submission 109642) | Freshwater wetland microbial communities from Ohio, USA - Open water 3 Core 3 Depth 4 metaG | ecosystem: Environmental > Aquatic > Freshwater > Wetlands | place: USA: Ohio, Lake Erie...
ATCACAGCCTCTTATTTCGCTCAATCTTTCCAGGACGTGGACCCAGAGCACCCTGTGACGAAAACCACATCAGTGCTGTACTGGCCGCACACAGACCACGAGATGTTCAGCAAGATAATATCCCTTGTGAACGCAGTGTCTGTCTGGGGAGGGCATGACGCCATACACGAGACAAGGAAAAGCACTCCACAAGGCGTAGAACTCTTAGAATTCGGTCCCCGAAGAGGCATACAGTTCATAGGAAAGGACGCATTCCATGACTTGGACAAGGCAACAAAAAACGCATCCCACGACCTCACGCTCTTCGACCAAGAGGCCTGCTTCAGCCCTCAAGTCGCCTTCGTGGAAGGCGATGCTGAAAGATATGCGGAATCCCTTGCCAAGAGCCTTGAGGAGGAGAACGCAAGGCTTCCAAAAGGATACAGCGACCCGAAGTTCCATGCGAACATAACAAATGCAAGGATGTATTCCAAGTTCAGGGGACACAAAGTCCACTCTTCCGCAAAGACAGAATGGACAATAATAGTGGCCAACAAGATGGAGGATTTTCCCACACACCCTCTCGGCAGGACCATATTCATAATACCCGTGAAGGACCTGTCAGAATCCATCGAGCACATCGGACCTGAAACGCAGGTGGTCGCGATCGAGCCATACAGCAGGGCGGCAGACCTGAAGGAGCAGCTGACCATGAAGGGCGTTGACAGGATAACCCATCTCGGGAAGATGGGCTACTTTGCGGCGGGCTCCCCCCACGAAGGCATGTACCCGCTTTCCAGGATGGTGAGATGGGTAAAGATGCGTCCATGAGCAGCGTCTGCATTCTAGCTTAATCTGAATATGACCATGGTCACGAAAAGAAGCACTATTCTTTAATCGGCTTCAACACAATACCCTTTGCCGTTATATCAATCGGATAGATGTCCTTCCCGTGCTTGGTCCTTCTCATCTTCCTTATGATGAGGGACCTGTCAAGGCCGCCTGCCGCGTATTCCAGGTAGTTCATAACAATAATGCCATCCACAACGAACTCCTCCACACCGAACCTGCTGAGCTGCTTCATCCCTTCCGGCACCTCTGACGTGACGAGCGCGGTGCAGCCGGTCTTTTTTATCGTGCTTATCATGTTGTAGAGCGCTTTCCTTATCTGCGACTGGCTCTCAATGGTGAGGGCGACCACGGAGATGGAGTCTATGACAAGCCTCTTCGCGTCCATCCTCTTTATCTCGTCCATTATCACGGCCCCGAGGTTGTTCACCTGTGCGGGGTCATGGTATATCACCTTCAAGAGGCCCTTCTTCTCGAACTTCTCGAAATCCCAGCCGAACTGCAGCGCATCATCCTTTATGTCCTGTGGGTCCTCCTCGAGCGTGATGTAAAGGCATGTGTCCCCTTTCTGCAGGCCGTGCCAGAGGAACTGCGAGCAGAAAATGGTCTTCCCGGTCCCTGTTTCTCCAGCTACAAGATTCACAGAATTAGGCAGGAAACCGCCCTGTATGAGAGGATCCAAACCAGAAATACCGGACTCCATGCGCATCTTCATCCAATCCACCCGCTCTTTATTCTTATTAAATCCTTTCCTTAAATATTGCTTATGGAAGGCAAAAACGAAACCGAGAAGACGCTTGAAGAGCTTAAGAAAATCATAGACAGCGAGATGGAAAGGCTGCTGCCCAAGAGGATGGACAGGCTCCAGCTGGAGAGGATTTTCGGCAGGCCAAGGTACGAATACGATGCCGGCTCCATAAACAAGGCCATAAGCGAGCCTGCCTGGGACTTCCTTGAGAGAGGAGGAAAGCGGTGGCGTCCGGCTCTGTTCTTGCTGATTGCCGAGGCCCTTGGCGGGGATGCAAAGAAGCTCCAGGAATTCGCAATCGTTCCGGAGCTTGCGCATTCCGGGAGCGTGATAACAGACGACGTGGAAGACGATGGCAATCTGAGGAGAGGCAAGCCATGCACGCACAATATCTTTGGCGTGGATGTGGCAATAAATGCCGGCAATTTCCTTTATTTCCTCCCGCTTGCGGTTTTCGTCAAAAACAGGAATAAATTCGATGACAAGACGATACTAAGGGCCTATGAGATTTATGCGGAGGAGATGACCAACATACATGCAGGCCAGGCGATGGACATATGGTGGCACAAAGGCAGCTCAAACCCAACGGAAACGCAATACATGCAGATGTGCGCCTACAAGACAGGAACGCTTGCCCGCATGTCCGCAAGGCTCGCAGTCGCACTGTCCGGCGGCTCCGAGAAGCAGGAAAACGCGCTTGGGAGGTTTGCAGAATCGATAGGCGTCGCCTTCCAGATACAGGACGACATCCTTGACATTGTCTCTTCAGGGAAGGAAAGGAAAAAATTCGGGAAAGCTCCAGGAAATGACATAAAGGAAGGCAAGCGCACGCTTATGGTCATCCATGCTCTCGGGAAGGCATCGCAAGCTGATAAGAGCAGGCTTCTCCAGATACTTAACTCTCACACCAGCGATTCCAAGATGGTCGAAGAAGCGATTTCCTTACTCCTAAAATACGGATCTGTAGACTATGCAAGACAGAAGGCAAAAGAGCTCGTTCTGGATGCATGGAAAGACATGGAACCCCTCCTGAAGGATTCCAACGCAAAGAAGAAGCTGAAGGATTTCGCATACTTCCTCATAGAGCGCGATTTTTAGCCGCAAAAGCCACAAAACAGCCTTAGTTTGAAGTCGGCTTTGCCGACTTCTATCCAGAGAACGCTTAACGTGCTTAATCGCTATATATAGCCCCTGTTGCTTAACGTTGCTTAATTTGCTTAACGAGTGCTTAAGCACTCTTTAATCGCTATCCATAGGAGCTATTTTGGCTTAAAAATGGCCCCAAGTGCTTAAGCGTTGCTTAACGATTGCTTAATCAGTATGTGTCAACTGCATAAAGAATTTGACGGCATAATGCAAGGCCATAAAGCGATTAAGCGCTATCCATAGCCTCTATCTTGGCTGCATGGTAGCCCAGGGCAAGCCTCTTTATGGCCTGTGGATCAATCCTCAGGAGCATCCTCCCGTCCCTGCGCGAGCTTTCTATGGGTATCTCATACACCCGCTTGAGATCAGAAATATAGCCCCTCAGGCACGATTGCGATATGCTGCACACACCGGACAGGTAATCATAATTCACCCATTCCCCGTTCGCCTGAGAAAGGCATTTTATCACTTTGATATGCCTGTCAGAGAGTCGCTCCACCTTCCTTTTCATCTCTTCGGCTATCTTCCCCACAGAGCGCGGCTCGCTGTCACCCTTCACTACAGAGCCTATCGCCTTCTCCAGTGGAGCCATAAGCTGGCTAACGACCATCTTCGAAACGGAATCAGCAATTATCTGGTTATCAATCATGCTTATCATCTTCTTGATTTCCGCGCACTCGCTCCTTATCACAGATTCCAGATATCTCGCCTTTTCCCGCCTTTCCTGCTTAACGGCCTTTGGCCTTTCCCTTTTCTCTGAAAGAGATTCAACATCAGAAGCAATCTCTTCAATGATCCTCTTCATCTCCTTCAGCTGCTCATCCATAACAATATTATCAAGAAGCACGCTTTTATAGACTGGCGTTAAAGTGAGCTGTGATTAAGCGTTGCTTAACTGCTTAACAAAACGCTTAAGCACGCTTAAACAATGCTTAATAAGCCATGCGCAACGCATATAAACCAATAACCTTATAACTTATCCAACCCAAACACCAGCATTTAAAAACACGCCCAATTTTATATAAATCAAAACAGGCAAGTTGTAACTATGGACATAAAATCGACGATAAGGAAGTACTCAAGGGTATTGCAGATAGCCAGGAAGCCTGGGAAGGACGAGTTCGTGAGCTCAAGCAAGATATGCGCGCTCGGGATAACGGTCATAGGGATCGTGGGGTTCGTGATATTCCTGATCTTCATCCTTGCGGGGATTTGAGAGAATGATATACACGATAAGGACTACTTCGGGAAGGGAGGACATAGTGATAGACATACTCACAACGCGGCTCAAGAGCGAGGGCTACAACATAAAGGCCATATTCCACCCAGCCGAGATAAAAGGCTATATTTTCGTCGAGGGGAGCTCAGGGGACATACACAAGGCGATACACGGCATGATGCACGTGAGGGGCGTGATAGAGAAGCCTATTAAGCTTTCAGATATCCAGCACTTCCTTGAGGTCAAGAAGGACAGGATAAAGGTGGACATAGGCGACATAGTGGAGATAATAGGCGGCCCCTTCAAGGGCGAGCGCGGGAAGATACAGAGGATAGACAAGGTGAAGGACGAGGCGACGATTGAACTTCTGGAGGCCTCCATACCGATCCCTGTGACCATCTCGACAGAGTTCGTGAAGGTCGTGAAGAAGCAGAAGAAGGAAGGGGAAGAGGAACCCAAGCCCGCGCAGATGTATCGCGAGGAGACGGAAGAGGAATCCAAGAAGAGCGTCTTTGACAACCTAGGTCCGGGAAGCTCGGAGGACGAGGAAGAGAGTGAGTGATATGGGCAAAGTGACCGTGGAAGCGCTAGTGGACGGAGGCAAGGCGACGGCAGGCCCTCCAATAGGCAACCAGCTCGGCCCGCTCAAGGTCAACACGATGCAGATTGTGAAGGAGATAAACGAGAAGACGAAGGAACTTTCCGGGATGAAGGTCCCAGTGAAGATCATAGTTGACACTGAAACCAAGAAATACACCATTTCTGTAGGCACGCCACCCATATCAGCCCTCATAAAGAAGGAGCTCGACCTGGAGAAGGGCTCGGGTGAGGCAGGGAAGATAAGGGCAGGGGATCTGAGCATGGAGCAGGTGAAGAGGATAGCCAAGGCGAAGTTCGGCTCGGATGAGAAGCCCTTCCTCAATCAGGTGATAGGCTCGGCCAGAAGCCTCGGCATAACCGTGGGCAAGGGCGCGATAACCGACGAGGAGAGGAAGGCGGCCGAGGCTGAAAGGCAGCGCATGAAGGCAGAAGCAGAGAAGAAGGCCGAGGCAAAGACCAAGGCAGCCCCACCAGCACCAGCGAAGTAGTTACTCCTCAGTCGTTAATAACGATAAGTTTAAAAAGCTAACCCCGAAATATACCTATGTCCCTCCTTACAAGGGCAAGGCTTGGCCTTGCGTTCTGGGCGTTTTACGTGCTCGCGGCAGCGACCCTGATAGCAGGGCTGATTGCAGGCGTGATTATAATAGACCTTCTGCTGGCTGCCATGGTGATAGCAATCGGGTTCCACGGTCTGCTTGAAGAGCACTCGGCCAGGGACGGCAGGAAGGCCTTCAGGCGGCTGGAAACATCCTTCCAGCAGCTCGGCGAAACGATTGAGAAGAGCCACCTTTTCCTGAGGTCCGTGAACGAAAGGTATGAGCTCAGGCTCCACAACCTTGACTCAAGGCATAGCCAGGCCGAGCAGAAGCTTGAGAAGAGGAACAGGGATCTCTCGAGGAAGATCGTGGATCTGGAGAACCGCGTGAGCTCGCTCAGGAAGACGCTTTCTGGAGAGAAGTACAAGCCCCTGACAAGCTTCGAGAGAAGGGCCGGCAGGGCGATAACAGTGATCAGGAAGGTCGGAATGATAACCCCTTCCGTCTATTCAGCTAGGCTCAGGGTGAGCTCAGCCATCGCGAGGAACGACCTTAAGAAGATGGCCGGCATGAGGATAGTCAAGAGAAGGGGAACGGGCAGGAACGCTTATTATATTCTGGCTATCTAATGCCCATTATTTATGAAGAACAACCGAGAGCTGATTTTGTACAGGGGAAAGAAAGCCGCTATAGATGAGAAGCGATTCTTCAGCTCGACGCTTGAATACCAAGGAATACAGGACAGCTGCTTCCGCCTGATATATGACAAGGACTGGGCGGACGAATGCAGGATAGACATACCCCTTGAAAGGGCAGGCAAGCCCCTGCTTATCCACAAGTACATTTTTCTCGTGGAAGAGATTCTTGAAGAAAAAATCAGGCTGAAGCGCCTTATGCCAAAAGACGCAAAAGAGTGGCGAAACACTTATAAATGCTAACCCCCATATTGTAGGTATCAGTCCGCAGCGCCGCCCGAAGGGCAGCGTGCACTGCTTCGGCAGGAGGATAGCATGAGCGAGTTTTTGGAGAAGGTAAAGGAAGCGAAAGCGAAGGCAAAACCCAGGAAGTTCACGCAGAGCTGGGATTTTTCTATAAACCTCAAGGGCCTTGACCTCAAGAAGCCCGAGAACAGGATAAACGCCGAGATATCGCTTCCGGAAGGCCGCGGCAAGGACCTGAAGGTCGCGGTGATAGCGGATTCCCTTGCGGAAGAGGCCAGGAGGACAGCCAACCTAGTTATAACAAAGGGAGAGATAGAGGAGCTGGCCAGGAACAAGAAGCGGCTCAAGAAGATAGCCGCGGAATACGACCGCTTCCTCGGGGAGGCCAGCCTGATGCCTGCCATAGGGAAGTCTTTTGGTATGATTCTGGGACAGAGGGGCAAGATGCCCAAGCCCATACCTCCAAAGGCGAAGATAGAACCCTTTATCGAGTCCGCAAGGAGGACAGCGAAGATCTCGCTTAAAGATACTCCTGTGATACACGTCTCCGTGGGCACACAGTCCATGGATGATGAGAAGGTAGCTGCCAACATGGAGGCGGTGTTCAACTTCCTCAAGGAGAGGCTCCCGAAGGGCAAGAACAACGTGAAATCCGCCTACATAAAGCTCAGCATGGGGCCGCCTGTGAAGGTAAGGACAGATTGACATGGTTTCCGAGAAGAAGAGACAGAGAGCGAAGGAAGTGAAGGAGCTCATCCACAGCCACAAAGTTGTAGGAATCCTTGACATGCACAAGCTTCCGGCGAAGCAGCTCTTCGAGCTGAGAAGGAAGCTGAAGAGTCACGCCAGGATAATGGTTGTGAAGAAGCGCTTGATAAGCCTCGTGCTCAAGGAGTCCAAGCTGGAGGGTATAGGGCAGCTTTCCGAGAGGATGCGCTGGGAGCCTGGCCTGCTGTTCACGAACGAGAACCCGTTCAAGCTCGCTGTGATGCTAGAGGAGTCCAAATCCGTGGCAGCCGCCAAGCCGGGGGACATAGCGCCCCACGACATAGAGATAAAGGCCGGACCGACCAGCCTTCCTGTGGGCCCTGCCATCGGAGAGCTGCAGAGGCTGAAAATCCCAGCGGGTGTGGAGGGAGACAAGATTGTGGTCAAGAAGGACACCATCATAGTCAAGAGCGGGGAAGTGATACAGAAACCCATCGCAGAGGTGCTTGTCAAGCTCGGCATAGAGCCGATGGAGATAGGCCTTAACCTTCTCGCAGTGTGGGAGAACGGCACGATCTACGGCAAGGACATACTCTCAATCCCGCCAGGCAAGTATCTTGACGACATCAGGCACGCGCATTCACGCGCGTTCAACTTGGCATTCAGGATAAATCATTATACCAATCAGAACATCCCATTGTTCCTTTCAAAGGCGCACCGCGAGGCCCTGAGCCTGGCGGACACAGCCGGGATAGTTACACCAGAGACCGTGCCGGGGCTTTTCGCGAAGGCAAAGACCCAGCACGACGTTCTGGAAGGGAAGCTGAAGATTGAAAGTAAAAATGAGGAGCAGACAGAAGCTCCTGAATAATCATGGAGGTGCTAATATGGAAATGATATACGCAGCGCTTCTGCTTCACAGCGCAGGGCACAAAGTGGACGAGCACGGCCTCATCAAGGTCCTTGAGGCGGCCGGGGCAAAGCATGACCAGGCGATGGTCAAGGCTGTTGTCTCAAGCCTCGAGGGAGTGGACATCGAGGACGCGATAAAGCAGGCCGCTTTCGTTGCAGCCGCGCCCGCAGCGTCCGGAGCAGCAGAGGCGAAGGAAGAGAAGAAAGAAGAGAAGAAAGAGGAAGATTCAGGCAAGAAGGCAGAAGAGGCCGCAGCTGGACTGTCAAGCCTTTTCGGTTAATTGAAATATATCCACAGGAGCGATAGGAAGGTTTAATAATCCATAACTCAACCAACAGCCCCCATTGTGCCTAACATACATCCAACAGTTCCTGCAATCTTGCCGACGGTGTAAATCCAGTTGCCAGCATCGCTTGTCGCCCTTTCCAGTTCTCCGAACCCCTCAGCTATGCATATCGCCTGTTTTCGCTCCTCGAGCTCCTTTATTTTCGCGTCTATGTCTTCAAGCTTGCTTATGACAAATGTGAGGGCGCATCCACCAATAGCTGCGGAGACAAATATCCAAGGCTTCCAATTTATCCAGCAGTTTGTTTGGCAACCAGCAGTGTAATACATCGAAGAATAACAATTAATGTAGCATACAATATAACATATCAAGAAAACAATCATCAATATAAAAAATATTATCGCGAGTATGGTGTAAAACGTCTTTTCGTTCTTGAGCTTCTTTATCCTCTTGTCAAGGTGTTTGGTCTGCTGGAAGCAGGAGTTCACGGCATCCGAGTATTTGCGCTTGACAGTGAACGTGTAGCTGTCGGAGACGTTCTTGACAGTTGGGGCGCCGTCAGAGGTGTAGGCCAGTGTCATTTTCAGCTCTATGGTCACGGCCTCTTCCCCGGGCGTGGACTTGGCGACATCGTCAAGGCTGAACGCGCATGAGTAGTTCCCCTCGCCTTCTCCGGTTTTGTAGCAGTTCACGGATGTGGAGTTGCCATACACGCCGCCGGAACTCACCCTGTAGTATGCCTCCGCGATTTCCATGTCAGAGGGCGGGTTCATGATGGCAGGATAGACCTTCAAGGATGAAGTGAACGTGCACTTGTTTTTAATGTTGGAGATTATGCAGTCAACAGGATTCGGCTGCACCTCCAGTATCCTCATGTCTAATGAAGAGGCTGAAAGGCACTCGCCGTTCGCCTTCTTGCCCGTGTAGCAGAAATAACCCTTCCCGAACAGCAGGCCGCATTCGCAGTCCAGGCAGCATGTGCTTGGGCTCTCGCCCACACCGGTTTCGCACACCTCGTTCCCACAGCTTGCGACCACCTTTATCACTATTTGTGGGACGGTGAAGGAGTATTCATCCACCTCCTTGGAGTTTCCGTTATTGTAAGAAATGCTCAGCTTGAACGAGTTCGGGCTCAGCAGCACCACCTTGGTTGCTGGATTGAAGAAGGCCGAAGTGTTGTAGTCTATCGTGGGGACCGTGAGCTGGCACAGGAAGTCGTATGCGGTGCCGCTTCCGTTTATTTCCAGGCAGGACGCATAGCAGGGAACGCCTGTGAGGCTGCTGAAAACGCATGTGGGAGTAAGCTCAATACCGCCCGGCCTTCCGGTCACGTGGCCGGTGACGTTTATCACATGCTCCACATAAGTGTCAGTAAAAGTCATCGCGGAAAGCGGGTCTATCTGGACTTGGGGGTTCGTCTTGCAGGAATCCCCCTCGCTCTTGTATGCGAGGTTCTGCGTATCGCAGTACTGGCCTGAAGCGCATACGCAGTCATAGCAGCATGTGGTGCTGCTCTCATCCGGGTCGCATTTCTTGTCCCCGCACCAGTGGCTGCCTATGCTTATCGTTGTCAGCGAGCTGCTGAGGACTTTATTTACCGTGCCGCGGCTACCGTTCGTGTAAGTTATGGAAAAGTTCAGGGTCGAGTAAAGGCTGTAGCTTTTCAGGGTGTCATACCCGGAAATCGTGAAGGACATGGAGCAGCTGGAATTGTACACAGTGGCGTCCGAGGAAGTCACCTTGGCACAGGAAACATCGCAGGACGCGGAGCATGCCTGGCTGTCGCTCCTTGTGCACTTGATGGAGCATGAGTCATCGGTGATGGAAAGCGTGACAGGGCTGCTGGTCACCTGGCCCAGGAACTTCACGGAATCGCCTGAGGTATGCGTGTAGAATTGAGAGGGCGTCAGGCCGGAAGCTACCAGGTTCCCGTTAGAGGGGGCTGTCTTGCATGAGTTCACCGAGGAATTCTGCACGTCGCAATATCCCGACGCGCATCCGCAGTCATAGCAGCACACGGTCTGGCTCTCGCCAAGCGAGGATTCGCACACGCCATTTCCGCATGAATAGGAGCCTATGGTCACGTCAGGGAAGGACACGACCAGGGCTTTCGTCCCCGTGCTCTTGCCGTCCGGATAGCTTATCGTGAGGTTTATGTAGTTCGGCCCCAATCTGTATGTCCCTGCCTGGCAGTTCGAGACAGCTGGCACAGTGACCACGCAGTTATAGATATATCCCGCGGAAGCCGAGCACGAAGTCCCCTGGTACACATTGGACCCGAGCTTGAACCTGGCCGAGGAAATGGACATCCCGGTCGGGGCGTTGTTCACCTTCACTGTTATGTTCAGGCTGTGCTGCTGGTTGCAGTTGCTCACTGTAGTCTGGGGGGTGCCGTAAAGGCTGAGCGAGATCCCGGACGTCTGCTTGCAGCTGCCTGAAGAATCGCAGTAATATCCTGTCTGGCACGGGCAGTCCAGGCAGCAGTTCGCCTGGGTCTCCCCAAGGCCAGACTCGCAGTTGCTGTTGCCGCAATTGTAGCTCGGATTCAGGTTGAGGGCGACAGGAGAGAATACCGTGCCGTCCATATCGGCTAAGGCGAAGCCGTAATCCTGTTCAAGGCTCGTGAGCTGGTTTGCGGGGACATCGCTTGAAGCGAACTGCTGGCTCTCAATCCCTCCGAGCGTGGACGTTATCACGTGAAGAGCGGAGGCCACGGGGAAGACGACTTTCGTGACCCATTGCGGGTTGAAGGGTATCATGCGGTTGCTGCTTATGAAATTCGCTATTGTTGAAACGTCATCAAGGTCCTTTGCATGCACCTGTATCTCCCCGATCTGGCTCTCATAGAGGCTGTAAGTTGAGGCGTCCGTCCTCTCTATCCAGTGCCAGAACCCTGTCCAGAAGACCTTCCCGGAATAGCTGACTTTCGCGAGTATAAGGAAGTTCGCCTTCTGGGGATATCCTGCCATGCTGTCAGCAACCGTGCTCCAGGCGTAGGTTCCGGCGAATGAGGATTCCGCGACATCCGGGACAGTGGTGGATGCGCACGTGCCAGGGGCAAGCCCTTGACATTTGTAAACATAAACCTTCTGGATGGAAACCGAGGCCGACGCGTTGGTCACGCTTATCTTCACATTCCCGCTCTCAACAGAAACATCCCTTGAAACAAAGGTTTGCGGGTTGTACTGCACTGAGGACTGCTGAACCCCGTTGTAGTATATCCTCACGTTTGTAGCAGAGACCATGGTAGTCGAGAAAATCAGGTAAGAGGCACATATCGCGAATATCCCGATTAACAGCAGCTTGTAGTTCATACGCATATCACCCTGGTATCGCAGTTCGATACCCAGCTCTGAATGGACTGCTTTATCTGGTCAAGATTGCAGCACGTGACGCATGCCGGAGAATAGTCATCCCCGCATTGCTGCCCGCAGCCGGACGGATATGGGGAGCCTGACGGGCATGTGCAGAACATGCTGCCTATGCTCGGATTGGTGCAGGTTGCCTTCACGTCCTCCCAGAGAAGCGTGAGGTTCTCGCAGGTGCAGGACGTGACGTAAGTTGTTTTCGGATAGGGGCTCTCGGAGATGGGCTCTATCTGGCATTGCCTGAGTTCCTGGGAGAGGGCGAGCTTCTTGGATTCTGAAAGCAGGTATTCAGGCGAAGTTTCAAGCATATGGATGTATATGGTTTTCGTGGATGACTTCAGCGTGTAGGGAGTCAGGAAGCCGCCCGTCTCCTTCATTATGTTCAGGTTCATTATGGTCGCGTTTGCCTGATAATTGCCTGACGGGATGAATTCGGAGCTCACGCTGTCAAGCACGCTTCCCATGCAACCGGAGGCACACTTAATGCATGCATTTATGTCCATGCTGGTCTGGCACTGATCAAGGCATGCCTGGTCTGTGCAGTTTTCAGGCACGTCCTCGGGATTTATGTTCGTTAGCGTGTAAGGGATGTCTCCCGAAATAAGGTCCAGGAACGCGTAATCAGTAACCTTCCCGATGACGTATTTCGTGAAATTTCCTTGCACGGTTCTCGTGACCCTGCGGAAGTGCGCGGTTATGTTTGTGATGGGGCGGAGGACATAAGTAGCGTTTATCGTGGACGAGGAGACGTTCTGGTTGTAGAAATCATAGCTGGAATTCCTGTATATGTTCAGTTCATACGTTCCGCAGTTTATTCTGCCTTCTATAATCCCTGTCTTGTCCGAGGTCCCTATCCCGCATTCCCCGAAGGTCGCTATCGCCCCCTCGATTGGGTTGCCTATGTCATCAGTCACCTTTATCTTTGCATAGCATTTGCCATCGCTGCATTCGTCCTTCTCATCGACTATGTCCTCACACCTGCCTGGCTGCATCTTTCCTGAAGATTTGTCAACGAAGACGAAAAAGGCGAAATTGAAGGTATGGCCTGAGGGCGGGTCCTTGACGCTGATGATGACAGGATAGGGCACGTTATAGGTCTTGCTATATACACTAAGGCAGTCTGAAGACGTCCAGAACATGCTTCTGAAAGCACGCTTGGTGTTCCTTGCCATCACGGCTGCCTGCCTGGTGAACTCGAAGTTATCCGGCAGGTACATGTTTATCTCCAGATCCCTGTACTGTATGGGCATTATCTCCTTGTCTATCGCGTAAACCTTGGGCTTGCTCGGGTCAGTGGACATGTTCTGCCACCACAGGGTCTGGGTAATCACATATTCCGCGATCTCCTTGAGGTAGACGGAAATCTGGTCAGGGGTCCTGTATATGGTTTCCCCACAGTCTGTGAGGAAGCCGGCTGTGGGGAGCTTGGGGTAGCCGTCAGGGGCGTCAGCTGAGAGGTAGATGGACGCCATGGTGAAGACCTCCAGGAACCTCTTTGAGGACTGCGCTTCAGACAAGTCACTGGCGAAATCATAAATCTCGCCGAGCTTGCTGTCGATGGACATCTTGTACGGATAGAGCGTGCTTGGCATGGAATAACCGTCAACCTTTGTCGGAAGGTTCACCGTTATCTCTATCTTTCGCGGGTCTGTCCGTATATTCACAGAAACGGAAAGCTTGGACAGGTCAAAGCTCATGTTCTTGTAGGTTCCGGTTATCTCACCTATGTGGGTCCTTATGTAATTCTCCACGGAAAGCTTGAACCAGCGGGTCACATCCTGCCTGGAAGGGGTGAGGTTGTTCTGGCATCTTGTCCAGTACGGAATGTCTTCGTCCATGAAAAGAGCAGACGCGGGAGGAGTGTATGTGGGGTCGCCAAGAATTTCCGCTGTGGGATAGCCGGCGTGCATCTCCATGACATTCAGGGTGTTGTCAGCGCCCTTGCGTGCCATGGACAGGAAGGACTGCTGGACTGCTTTCTGCTTTTTGAAGACTTCACCGGGTATGTTTCCTGGTGTGACCGTCCCCAACTGTGTGGAGTAATATATCACTACGAGGGCAAGAACTATGACACCCACAATCACTATGAATTCAGCCTGGGCCTTTTCTACCATCCGCACACCAAGGGTCAAGGATTAAAAACCTAATAATAATATGGGCGCCATATATAATTAATTTGATAAAATATTGCGGTTTGTGGTGAGGCATGTTCACGAAAGAGACTCTGAAAAAACAGTTCACGAAGGAATGGAAGAAGCATTACGAGGTTGAGATATTCCGCGAGAAGGGCTTCATGCGCAAGGCATGCCCGAAGTGCGGGAAGGGCTTCTGGACGCTTGACCTGGAAAGGACGCTCTGCGGGGACCCTCCATGCGAGGACTACGGCTTCATAGGCAGCCCCATAACGAAACACAAGTGGGACTACATACAGACATGGAAGGAGTTCGAGTCGTTCTTCCGCAAGAACGGCCACAGCTCGATACCGAGGTATCCCGTGATAGACAGGTGGAGGCCTGACCTTTTCTTCACTATCGCCTCCATCCAGGACTTCCAGAGGATAGACCAGGGTAACATGGTGTGGGAATATCCCGCTGACCCGCTTGTCGTCCCGCAGGTGTGCCTGAGGTTCCCTGACATACCCAACATAGGGGTGACAGGCCGCCACCACAGCTCCTTCATAATGTCAGGCCAGCACGCCTTCGGCAGCTACTGGAAGGACAGATGCATCCAGCTTAACTTCGATTTCCTGACAAAGGCGATGGGAATCCCGGAGAAGGAGCTCACTTACACAGAGGACATATGGGCGATGCCTGATTTCTCCGGCTTCGGACCGTGCATAGAGACCTTTTCCAGGGGCCTGGAGCTCGTGAACTCCGTGTTCACGGAATTCACAAGGAAGGGCGATTCCTACGCTGACCTGCCGCTAAAGGTGATAGACGTGGGCTGGGGCCATGAGAGGCTGGTGTGGTTCTCCAACGGAACCCACACTGGTTATGATGCTGTTTTCGGGCCTGTGATAAAATGGATGAAAGAACGGACCGGGCTGAAAGGCAGCGAATTGTTCGACAGGTATTCAGTGCTTGCAGGCTCCCTCAACTTTGACGAGATAAAGGATTCCAGAAGAGTGAGGGAGGAGCTGGCAAAGAAGCTCGGGGTGGGAGTGAAGGAGCTGAATGATGTCATAGAGCCCATGCAGGCGCTTTACGCGATAGCCGACCACGCGAAGACGCTCCTGTTCGCAGTGGCTGACGGAGGAATCCCTTCCAACGTGGGTGGCGGCTACAACCTGAGGGTGATCCTGAGGCGCTCCCTCTCCTTCATAAAGGAGTTCGGCTTCCAGTTCACCCTTGAGGATATCGCTGAGATGCATTCCAAGCATCTGAAACCACTGTTCCCCGAGCTGAAGGAAGGTCTCCCCACTCTCTCCAGAATCCTGGAGATAGAGAAGAGCCGCTACGAGAAGACGCTCGAGAAGGCAGGGCAGCTGATACAGAAGGAGGCCAAGCGCGGCAAGATAGATGACGAGACAATGGTAAGGCTTTACACATCCAATGGAATAACCCCGGAGCTGATAGAGAAGGTCGCGAAATCCCAGAGCCTTGAGATAGCAATCCCCGAGGACTTCTACTCCATCCTGACCGGCCAGCACATGACCGGGAAGAAGAAGGAGGACGAGGAGATGAGGATGGATGTTTCCGGGATAGCGAAGACAGAGACCGTGTTCTACGAGAGGCCCTACCAGGTGGACTTCAGCGCGAGGGTGCTCAAGGTCTTCAGGACAGCCAAGGGTATATGGGCCGTCCTGGACAAGACATGCTTCTATCCCGAAGGCGGGGGCCAGCCCGGGGATACAGGGTCCCTCAAATATGATGGCAAGAAGATAGAGGTGAGTGACACACAGAAGATAGGCGACGTGATACTGCATAAGATATCCTCAGCCCTGAGGCCCGGGGAAAGCGTGGAAGGAGCAATAGACTGGGACAGGAGATACCAGCTCATGAAGATGCACACGGCCGCGCACATACTGGGAGGGGCTGCGAGGAATGTATTGGGCAAGCACATATGGCAGGCCGGGGCGAAGAAAGGCCTGGAATCCTCGAGGATAGACTTCACCCATTACCAGCCATTCACGCAGGAGGAGCTTGAAAGGATAGAGAAGACGGCGAATGAGATAGTGAAGAAAGGACTGACGGTGAACGCACAGTTCATGCAGAGGAGCGAGGCCGAGTCCAAATACGGCTTCATCCTTTACCAAGGAGGGGCCTCTCCCGGGAAGATGGTAAGGGTCGTGAACGTGAGCGAGGGCTTTGATGCAGAGGCGTGCGCAGGGACCCACGTGCAGAACACCTCGGAGATTGAAGTGATAAAGATAATAAGGACTGACAGGATACAGGACGGCATAAACAGGATAGAGTACACATGCAGCAAGAAGGCCTCCGAATTCGAGAGGGGTCAGGACTCCCTTTTCCGCGAGGCGCTGGAGAAGATAAAGGGAATAGAAGTTCTGAAGGATTCAGCAAAGGACATCCATGTCAGGGACAGCCAGAGGGAAATCCAGCAGGCGGCCGAGATATTCTCCGTGGATGCGGCCATGCTCCCCAAGACCATAGAGAGATTCGGCAGGGAGATGCGCGAGAACCAGGAGGAGATGAACAGGCTCAGGGAGAGGATGGGCCTCCAGAAGATTTACCTGTGGCAGGAGGAGGCGATAAAACCCCTGCTCTCAAAGCCCGGAAGAACCCTCCAGGAGCTTTGCGGGACGGTTTTCTCGATATGGAAGGAGCAGTCCAAGATTATGGAGAAGCTCAGGCTGGACCTTGCCAAGGCAGAGGCCAAGAAGCTCATGGAAAAATCCACAGACCAGATATTCGAGGTCATCCCGGCGGAGAGGAAGATGCTCATAGAGATAGCGGACGAAATGGTGTCGCGCAAGCCCGGCCTGACCGTTATCCTTGCGAACCAGGCCGGGGAGATAGTGTGCATGAGCAAATCCAAAGACGCAGGAGCCCTTGTGAAGGAGATATGCCACAAGGCAGGCGGCTCCGGCGGAGGAAGTCCCCGGCTCGGCCAGGGGAAGCTCGAGCTCTCCAAGCTGCTGAAAATCATGAAAAAGGATTGATTCTGGATTGCTAACCGTTCTATTCGGGCATCAGGCATTCCGGCGGCTGGGCTATAGCTATCTCGCAGAACGTGTCCATGAGGTTCTGGTCGCTCAGGCTCATGTTCCACATGTCCTGTATCTTCCCGCCTGACCCGATTATCTGCAGGGAGGTCTCGTTCGCAGGCGCTTCCTCAAGCACGACGAATTCGCTCATCCTCTGGGCAAAGGCCTCAAGGGCCGGGGTCTTTTCAGCGCATTCTGTGCAGTTCGGGCTGTAGAAAAATTCTATCAGCACCCTCCCGCTCTGCAGGACATATACAGTCTCCTCTGAGGTGAGCTGCCTCGTCACAATAGCTGGTATGCTTAAGCCAGGGGTCTGGGTGGTGCCCTGGTTCATCGCGCTGTTTAGCGCGAATCCTGCGGCTGACAGAACCATTATGAGGCCGATGAATATTGCCATCCACCTTTCCTTCGCCATGTAATCACTATGCCGATTTGGACAGACGACTTAATCCTATTTGTCCAGTCGTCATTCGAAATATGGAGCAAGAACTTATAAATAAGCACCCCTTAATGCATTTCAGATGTTCATGAAGAAATGGCAGAGATACTCGCGGTATCTGGGCACAGGGGACTGGCACTGTCACACCAGATACACGGACGGCAGGAACACTGTGATGGAGATGTGCGGGCAGGCCGAAAGGAACGGCCTGGAGTTCATAGCCTTCACAGAGCACGTGCGGAGGAAGCTCAGCTACGATTTCGGCAGGCTGGAAGCTGACGTGAAAAAGGCAAGGAAGAAATTCCCCAGGATGAAGATACTGCTGGGATGCGAGGCAAAGGTGCTTGACCGCACAGGAAGCCTGGACGTTTCGGAAAGAGTCCTCAGGAAATGTGACATAGTGCTTGGAACGTTCCACAGCTTCCCTTCCTTGAATGAAGGCGACAAAAAGAAAGAAGGTGTCAGCGGACACCTTCAGGCAAGTTGTCGCCTTCCATCCACTTCGAGGAAGAAAGAGTTCGAGTCCGCCCTGAAGAACATGCTCGCGAATCCGGACGTGGACATATGGACGCACCCCATAACCTTCTTCCAGCAATGTCCGCTGTGCGAGAAGGACGTTTATGACATAATCAGGCTCTGCATAAAAGGCAACGTGCTCGTGGAGAATAACACAAAGCCGAGATACAGGTCCCCGAAGCTCATAGCGGAGTGCAGGAAGATGGGCGCGAAGATAGTGACAGGCTCTGACGCGCACGGAGCGGAAGAACTGCTAATATTAAAAGGCAAATCATAAGTGATACTATGCTCGAGATTTTCGCGGCAGCAGCAGTTTCCTTCCTGTTCACAGCCTTCTTCATTCCGAAATGGATAAGGAAGGCCAGGCAGTTCGGCCTCGTGGGGAAGGACATGAACAAGCACGACAGGCCCGAGGTCGCAGAGGCCGGCGGGATTGTCGTGATATTCGGCCTGCTCGCCGGAATCCTTTCCTACATATTCATAGACACGTTCTTCCTGGGCGCGGGCGTGAATGCAGCACTGATTTTCGCGGTCCTGCTCACCGTCCTGCTGGCCGGATTCCTCGGCTTCATAGACGACGTGCTGGGATGGAAGAAGGGCCTCAAAAGATGGCAGAAGCCGCTGCTCACGGTCCCCATGGCAATCCCACTCATGGTAATAAACGCGGGCGAGTCAGCCATGAGCATCCCGCTCTTCGGGACAGTGGATTTCGGGATAATCTACCCGCTTGTGATAATCCCCCTAGGGATAGTGGGGGCTGCGAACGGGTTCAACATGCTCGCGGGCTTCAACGGCCTGGAAGCGGGGATGGGCGCGATAGCCCTTGGCACTCTCGGGACAGTGGGCCTGCTAAAAGGAGAATTCTGGCTCGCGGCCATAGCATTTGCTGCCGTGGCAAGCCTGCTCGCGTTCCTTGTTTTCAACTGGAACCCGGCGAAGATATTCCCAGGGGATTCCCTCACATACGGGATAGGCGCCCTGATAGCTGTGATAGCAATCCTGGGCAACATGGAGAAGATAGGCCTCATCCTTTTCATCCCGTTCATAATAGATGCGCTGTGGTCGCTCCTTCCCGAGGCAAGGGGTAACAAGAAGGTGGAGGCGTTCGGAAAAGTGAACAGCGACAACAGCCTGGAGATGCCTTACGAGCGCATCCTGAGCTTCGAGCACTTCGGTATCTTCGTGCTCAAGAAGATAAAGAAGAAAGTGTACGAGAGCGACGTCACGGTTTTCTTCCTGATAATCGAGCTTTTGCTTTCTGCAATAGTTTTTGGATTTTTCCTATGAGCCCTTGAGAACCCAGCTGGCCTTCCCGTCAGTGTAGACCTCTTCCCAGAACCTCTTCATCACAGTCCCCCATTTAACCTGGGGAACCTGGATCTTTTCTCCCAGAGCGATCTTGAGCGCAAGGTAAGGCAGGTTCGCCCCTGCACCCACACAGGCGACCGTGGTCCCCGCAAGCCTGGGCTGCACCTCTATCAGCTTGGGACCATCCTTCCCGTACTTGAACTGGATGTTCGCATTATAATCGAGGCCGAGCCTCTTTGCCACAAGCTCCGCCTTCTCTATCACTTCCCGGTTCCTCTCCACCACAGCCACTGTGGAGATGCCCTGCTTTGTCGCAGCCCTCACCCTGGGAATGGTTATCACGGGCCTTCCCCTTTCCAGGAGCATATCCACCGTGTACTCCTTCCCCTCCAGGTACTCCATCACGAGCAGTTCGGGAAGGCCTTGCTTCCTTTCGTGCTCCCTCAGTGTTGCCATTATCCCATCAAAGTCCGCGACAGCTGAATCAGGCTTCTCCTTGAACAGGATGTCCCCGCGGTTCGCATCAGGCTTGAGCACCCTGAAGCCGCGCATGCCATAGCTCACGGAGGGCTTGAAGCACACGGGCTTTTTGGGGAAGCCCAGCTCCTTCACGGCCTTCCCGAATTCCGCCGAGCTCCTTGCAATCCTGAATTCAGGGACTATCCCGTCCTTCCTGAAAGCCTCATAGCACTTCCTCTTGTTCTGGCCGGCCTCTATGGCCTGCGGGCTGGAGAGGGCGACCTTTGTTCCCAGAGATTCGAGCTCCTTCTTCGCCCTGGAGAGCGGCAGCAGCTCAGGATCCACCCAGGAGAACAGCACGCCAGGCCTCTCCTTCCTGCATATCTCCAGGATCTTGGGAATGAAATCAGGGCTGTCCCCCCTTGGTATCGGATATCCCTTGTCAGCAAGGTGATAGCCGTAAGAATCCGGGTTCATGTCAGCTGTCACGATCCTCAGCTTCCTAGCCTCCTGCTTCGCCCCCATCCTGAGTGATTTTATAATCCCGTGCGTGCCCGGGGCCCCTGCTCCTGTGATGAAAACCGTGACGCTGTCCATAAAACCGATTACTATTTTAATCTTTATAAGCTAAATATCCCAGAAAAGATATGGGCGGCCGCGGTTTTGGAACAGCCGGCCTGCCTTATTGGGTTCATGCACGTGCCAAGAACCGGTGGAAGAATGGAACGCATACTTTTCCTGAGCGCGCATCCGGACGACTTTGAGGCAGGGGCAGGAGGATTATTCGTGAATGCCAAGGGCTCGGGGAAGGAATGTTTCAATCTTGTATTCAGCGAGTGCTCGGAGCAGAAAGGGAATGAGGGGATAGTGCAGGAATTCCATGAATCCATGAAGCTGCTCGGAATCGAGAAGGGCAAGTTCGAGCTGATGAACTTCCAGAACACGAAGCTGCCTGAGAACGCCGCGGGGATAAGGGAGGCCATGGAGAAGGTTCGCGACGGATTCAAGCCAGACACCATCCTGGTCCATGACATAGACAACCTCCATCAGGACCACAGGTGCGTGGCAGAGCAGGCCGTGAGGGTGTTCAAGACACAGTCCGTGCTTTTTTTCCAGGACATAAAAAGCACACCCCACTTCAGCCCGAACGTGTTCAGCGAGCTCACGAAGGAGCAGCTGGAGAAAAAGATAAAAGCCCTGGAGTGCTACAAGACGCAGTTCAGGAGATACTACCACGACATGGAGTTCGTGAGGGCGCTGGCAAGGGTGCACGGGAAAAGGATGAACGCGGAATTCGCAGAGGCGTTCCGCGCTTACCAGTACAGGATTTGATATTAAAGACAGAAGGTGTCAAGAGACGCCTTCTAGGAGAGAGACATGTTAAATGTTGGCGTGATAGGCGTGGGGAACATGGGCAAGCACCACGCGAGAGTTTATTCTGAGATAAAAGGGTGCAGGCTTGCGGCAGTGTCTGACACTGACGAGGCGCGCGGAAAGAAGATAGCAGAGCAGCACGGCTGCAAATACTTCAGGGACTACAGGGCCATGCTCGGGAAAGTGGATGCGGTCTCCATAGCAGTCCCCACAGCATTCCACAAGGCGGTCGCCCTGGAGTGCATAAGGGCAGGGAAGCACGTGCTGATAGAGAAGCCCATAGCGGACACCGTGGAGAGCGCTAGGGAGATAATAGAGGCCGCGAGGAAGAACAAGGTGAAGATAGCCGTGGGCCATGTGGAGAGGTTCAACCCAGGAGTGCAGAAGCTCAAGGCCATGATGAAGAAGGGCGAGCTGGGCACGATAACCACCGTGCTTACCAGGAGGGTGGGCGTGTTCCCTCCCCAGATGAAGGACGCGAACGTGATAATAGATCTGGCGGTGCACGACATAGACATCCTCAACTACCTTCTAGGCAAGACCCCCACAAGGATACATGCAGAGGCGGGGAAGGCGCTGATAAACAGGAGGGAGGATTATGCGGACATACTCCTGAAGTATGACGGGATAAATGCATTCGTGCAGGTGAACTGGATAACGCCCATAAAGATAAGGAGCATTGCCATAACAGGGACCAAGGGCTATGCGGAGCTGAACTACGTGACGCAGGAATTCATGCTTTACAAGAGCAAGTACGAAAGGAATTTCGAGACCTTCGAGGACATCGTGAGGTTCGCGGAGCCCGAGATAGTGAAGGTGAAGGTGAGGAAGGTCGAGCCACTGATGGAGGAGCTCAAGGATTTCGTCTCGTGCGTGCAATCCAACAGGCAGCCGCTCGTTTCAGGTGAGGACGGGCTGAAGGCGCTGGAGCTGGCGCTGGAGATAGTGAAGTCTTATGGAAAATAAATTCATTCACAGGACGGCCGAGGTATCGGAAAAATCCACGGTAGGCGAAGGAACGAAGGTGTGGAACAACGCACAGATAAGGGAATCCGCCTCCGTGGGCAGGAATTGCGTGATAGGCAAGAACGCATACATAGACGAGAGGGTGAGGGTAGGCAACGGGGTGAAGATACAGAACAACGCATGCATATATTATAAGTCCGTGATTGAGGACGACGTGATGATAGGGCCGAATGTCGTCTTCACGAACGACATGTACCCGCGCGCGTTCATCTGGAGCGAGGACAAGCGCGGGGAGGGCATAACGGTCAGGAAAGGCGCCTCCATAGGCGCAAATTCCACCATAATCTGCGGCCGCACAATCGGGAGCTATGCGATAGTGGGCGCCGGCTCCGTTGTCACGAGGGACGTTCCTGACCACACGCTCGTTTACGGCAATCCTGCCAAGGTGCACGGCTTTGTCTGCGAGTGTGGGGCCAAGCTGGATTTAGGGAGAATGAAAGACAACACAATAGTCTGCGACAAGTGTAAAAAGAAAACAGCAATAGACAGGAAGCTCGCGGAATCCCTAAAGTGAGCGAGCGCCTTCTTTCACATTCTTCACAATCTCTTCCAGCTCCTTCTGCGTCAGAAGCGGGTGCACAGGAATTGACAACACTTGGCTGCACACTTTCTCCGCCACAGGGCACAGGCCCTTGCCGAATCCCATCTTCGCATAAGGCGGCTGCATATAAACCAGCTGTGGATAGTAAACCCTAGCCCCGATTCCGTGGCCGTTCAGGTAGTTCAGCAATTTGTCCCTTCCCTTGGGGACCTTCAGCGTGTACTGGTGAAACACATGCTTCACGTGCTTGGGGACGAACGGAGTCTCCACCTCCTTGACTCCGGAGAGGGAGTCCGTGAGGAACCTCGCATTCTCCATCCTTTTCCTGTTGAGGGAATCTATCCTTTTCAGCTGCTCAATCCCTATGGCAGCCTGGATATCAGTCATGCGGAAGTTGTATGAGATTATGTCATGCCTGTACTGCCCGCTCTGGCCCTGATTCCTTATGATTCTGGCCTGCTCCGCAAGGCCCCTGCTGTCTGTCGCTATCATCCCGCCCTCGCCTGTGGTGAGGTTCTTGGTGGCGTAGAAGGAAAAAGCTGAAAGCGCCCCGAACGTGCCCACGCTCTTTCCCCTGTATTCGGCCCCGACTGCCTGCGCAGCATCCTCCACAAGCTTCGCGTCCGCTCCCCTACAGATTTTTCCCAGCGAGTCCATCTCGCAGGGCTGACCGTACAGATGGACGCACAGTACGGCCTTGGTCTTTCCGGAGGGGGTGATTTTTTCCGGGTCGATGTTGAAGGTCTGCGGGTCTATGTCAGCGAACACCGGCCTGGCCCCGCAGTGTATAATGGCATTTGCAGTGGCGGCAAAAGTGAATGGCGTGGTTATGACCTCATCCCCTTTCCCAAGGCCCAGCGCCTGCAGGCCTATCTGCAGGGCAGCTGTCCCGGAAGAAACGGCAGCCGCGAACCTGGAACCCACATATATGGAGAACTCATTCTCGAACTGCTGCACCTTCGCGCCCTGCACGAGATTTCCGGACCTGAGGACTTCTGTGACCGCGCGTATCTCATCTTCCCCTATTGCGGGCCTGGATATGGAAATTGCCATAAGATTTTTTGAAGGTTTGTCCATAAATAGGGATTTTCCAGCGAAAACCAAAGCTTGAAACGTCCATTGCCGACAAGCACGCAGTCCATTTAAAAGATTGTGCAACCCTATAAGTTGAATAAGTCTCAAGAGGAATGGTTTTCTATGGTAGTTGGGATTGTTGGATATGGCGCTTACATACCGAGGTTCAGGATAAAGGCGGAAGAGATAGCCAAGATATGGGGTTCTGATTCCGAGAGCAC
>Ga0153916_10000680_pt1 | contig 23385 bp, 25 predicted proteins | sample Opewatmetagenome_FD_109642 | JGI IMG/M metagenome (GOLD analysis project Ga0153916, IMG submission 109642) | Freshwater wetland microbial communities from Ohio, USA - Open water 3 Core 3 Depth 4 metaG | ecosystem: Environmental > Aquatic > Freshwater > Wetlands | place: USA: Ohio, Lake Erie...
GTATTATGATTCTGGTGAATGGGTGTTGGATTCTGATGTGGTGAATGAGTCAAGTGCGAGGACTATTGCAGTGGGTGGTCAGTCGGGTTTAGATGAATCATTCAACGACGTGGGAGTTAACACAGATTCTTTATCTCATGGTAGTGGTACTTATCGTGTTTATGCAGCATTCCGAGATCCTGAGGGTAATGTTTTAGTGTGTGATGATGATTCTTTGTTGGAAGCAACTTATGAGTTTACTGTAACATTTGAATAGGTTAAAAAAATTCGTGAAAAAGAAAAACAAATTATTATTCATACAGCATGATGTTGAATTTTTACCGCCTCTACATCCGTCATATCTTGGAGATGGACTTTAAAACATCATCGAAGCCCCTTGTGTAATATAATCTCCACCCCATAACACTTAAAATTCATTAACTTTATATATTTGACCAATTAGCTCTTGACTAACGAGTCAGACCCTATTAAAAAAATTCTATAAAACAAAATATATATATAATAGAATCTGAATTTATTTTTTATTAAAAAATGATAAATGGGGGAAGCATGTTAAGATAGTATAGATATCTTTTCCCTGTTGTACATGAATTAGAAAAAAAGATTGGAGGAAAAAAAATGAAAAAGAATAGATATGGAAAGGCTGTTATTTCTCTTGTTGTGTTGTTAGTTCTTTTAATAACTTCAGCACAGGCAACAAACATAGCGATTGTAAATAAAACCGGTAAAACGATAGAAAGTATGGCATGGTATTGGAAACCTTCTTATCCAAATTACTCACCACAAGGACTTCCTGATTTTGATCAGAAACAAGATCGTTGGAAAAAGATAAGCCCTGGACCAAATGGTACGATAGATTCAACATTAGAGGGAGATGATGTATACAATATAGATGAAAACTGTATCGCCCCTGGTCCCGATTGTTATTTGAACAGTACTGTTACTGAAGATGATATTGAAGAATGGGCATTTTGTGGTCCAGTTGCAGTTGCTAATTGTTTTTGGTGGTTTGACTCAAAATTTGCAGATCCAGCTGGTACTCCTGGTGATGGTCAGGACCAGTTTACCCTTGTCCAAGACTATGGTTCAGGTGATGACCATGCAACTGCTAATGCTCCACTTCTTATTGAAAACCTTGCACGAGCGATGAACACCACAGAAAAAGGCACCACCTACATTGATGATATGCAAACTGCAATAACAAATTGGTTTATCACAACAGGATTAACAAATAAATTTACTGTGCAAACCTATGACCAACCAACCTTCAGCTTTATAGAAGATGAAATAGAACGAAGCCAGAATGTTATACTTTTACTTGGTTCCTATGATTTTGTTGTCGGTCCTAAATTAATTGATCAATTCCAAAACAACGGACCACTTCCAGAACTATGTAAGACAACACCATGGACCGATTATCAAGAATTTGTTCCCAGTGCAACAAGAATAGATGCGATCCATATTCTCCTTCAAAGTGTTGGTACACCTTGCGATGTACAAGTAGATGTGTATAACGCCCCCCCACCAGCAAGTCCCATTGGAACTGTTGTTATGAATCCTGGCTCCCTTGCTACCTCTGCCTGGGTTGAATTTAACTTTGCACCCGGTATTGCATTGACTGCTGGTGCTATGTATTACTTTGATGTATTCCAAGTTCTGTCTGGTTATCATTATCAATGGTTCTATGATAGCGGAAATCCCTATCCGCCTGGCTCAGGATGGATGCGTGGTGTAAATTCTGATCCATACGGTTTACCCTTTGATTGGGCTTTTAAAACATTGTATTTTGATCCGCCACCACACTCAGAAAGACGCGAAGGTCACTATGTGACTTGTGCAGGTGTAAATTCTGAAGACTTTATGATTGCATTCAGTGATCCTACCATGGATGTTGCCAATCCACAACCTGATGATCACAATGATGCTGCATACGTTTCACATGATATTTACAATGTCTCTATTGATGTACCACAACCTGATATAAACAGCAAATGGTGGCTACCTGATTATCAAATAGGGTACAACTATACTGTTGTTGAAAAAGCAGTTATTATCTGTCCTGTACCAGATACTACACCACCAACTGTGGTAATTACAAAACCACAAAATTATTTGTATTTCGTAAATCTTCAAATTTTCCCACTAAGTTCAGCAATTATCATTGGAAGAATAGATGTAGATGTTAACGCGACAGATGATGATTCAGGTGTAGATCGTGTGGAATTCTATGTAAATGATCAGTTAAAATCAACAGATACAACAGAACCATACAGTTGGAAATGGAGCGAGAGAGTATTTTCCACCTGCGTCATTAAAGTCATTGCATATGACAAAGAGGAAAACAGCGCATCAGTGGAAAAAGGTGTATTGAAGTTCTTCTAATTCCTCCTTTCTTTTTTTTATTTTATTATATATTGTTTAGTTTTAAAATCTTTAACAACTTTTGTTATCATTTTATAAGAGCCATAGAATAAATGGCTTTTACATCTGCAGTCGCTACAACCAAAACCGCAAATTGAAACCAGTTGTTTATCTAATTCTATTGCAATATTGCATTCCTCTCTTGTTTCGCTTTCTTTATATAGAATGCCAATAATTTCTGCAAAATCTAAAAAATAATCAATATGCCAATGTTTTTTCTTATTTGTTCTAATATGTCTATTTATTCTCTGTTCCAGTCCGTTAAGAGCTGAACCAACATAAACATAAAAACCCATTTTAAAATGTATTTTACCAAGCTTACCAATTTGAATTGCTTTTTCTTCTTTAAGTTTAATAACAAGAATATAACTACCTTTCATAATAATCTAAACAATTTTACTCAAAACAATTTCTAAATCTTTCATAAAATCTGTTCTTTGTAACTTATTTGGATCTCCGATAGATTCCTCTAGATTCTTATCAAAAGAAATATACCCTAAATATCTAATTTTCATCTTAGAAACGCTATCTTTTATATAACTTGAATCTACCATTTTCATATTTTCTATAAGACCAATAGTTGGTAGCTTAAGCTCCTTTAGAATAGAAAGAAGTTTACTAACAGCAACCATCGATACTTTTGAAGAAGTTGTAACAACAAGAAACTCATTTTTCTTAACAAGTCTAATTATATCAAGAGTTTCCTCGCCAATTCCCGGTGGCATATCAATAATTAAATAGTCTAGTTTATCCCATTGTGTTATAGCAAGAAGCTCAATTATAACATTTGAAATATCAATCCCCCTAAATGGAGCTGGTTTATCTTCAGTAAAATAAACAATAGACATAAATTTTATACCATTTATATTTGGAGGAATAAGCCCTTTTTCTTCCTTTGGAAAATCATACTTTTCAACTCCTAGAATAATGTGAGAAGAAGGACCATACATATCCAGATCCAAAAGCCCAACTTTATATCCTTTTTTAGATAGAAATAAAGCCGTAGTTGATGCAACAAGACTTTTTCCAACACCGCCTTTACCACTTGCAACTGATATTATACGTTTAATGCTGCTTAATCTTTTTTCAATAACACTAGTTCTAGGATCCATATAATTACATTTTCCCATATTTATTTAAAAAATCTTTTGCTATTTTTCTTGTTTTAGGACTGTCACTGTTGGTTTGTTTTTTAACAAAATCGATTATCTCCTCTTTATTTTCTATTTTTTCGAAATAATCAGAAAAAGATTCAATAACTGCAGATTTAACAAGCTCGATTTGTTTTCCAGGATGAATCTTTTCAATATTAAGCAATATTTTAGTAATCTTCTCAATTAGATGCGGCTTAGAATTAGCTATTTTTCCTGAAGATTTTACAATATATATTGAGGTAATTGTTTTTTCACTTTTCAAATAACCATAAAATTCGTTAAATAGTCTTTCAAATTTTTTTTCTTTGTCAACAGCGGTTAAATTTGCAATGATTAAAACCGCAGACATTTTATGATAATTATTTTTGCTTCTTAGATGATTTTCAAAAAAATCCCAGTAAGGATACAAAATATCAGGATTTTTTTCTGAAACAACATATAAGACTTTAAAACAATTATAACGAAAAGTTTCATTTTTAGATAAGAGGCCTTCTAAATACTGTTTAATTAAATCAGGTTTTTTAGTAATTTTTTCAGCATACTTTTTTGGATCAATATTTTTATTTTGAAGATTGGAAATCATATTATTTTTCTCCCTTAATTGAAATAATTTTTATTCCTCTACCAGTTAAAATTTCAAAATCTGGGCTACCACAATTTGAACATCTTGAGTGAACAAGAACAACTTCAGGAATAAAATGTATTGATTCGGATTCGTCTTTACTAAGTTTCTTTTTCATATCGTAAAAACTCCAAACATTTTCACAATTTTTACATTTCAAAGTGCTTTTTTCACTTTTTATTTTAATTTTTACATTCTTTATTTTTTTATTTTGATCTTTTATGATTTGAGCAAGAGCAAATTCAAAAATATCTTGTTCAATTTCTTGTAGTTCACCAATAGCTATTTTTATTTCAGTAATTTTCTTTAGTTTTTCTTTCTCTGCTGCTTCAAGAGCTGCGGAAATAACTGATTCAGCCAGTGCCCATTCATGCATATAGATATCGGAAAAAGAAATAACTGGTTTAAATCTTACTGTAGAAAAATAAAAAAGGATTATCGAATTACCTGCTAATGGAAATTAGCATGAAATACGATAAAAAGAAGTTACTTAAAGAAAAAATTGAACATATAGATATTAAAAAATTCAACAGCATATCATTGATTGAATCTTTTGATCATATGGCTTTTCAATCTAGAAACCTTGCAAGAGCTTGCAGAATTTTTGATGCAATGCTAAAAGATGAAAATTGTACCACTATTTTATGTCTTGCTGGTTCTTTGGTTAGTGCTGGACTAAAAAATGCTATTGTCGATTTAATAAAACACAATATGATAGATGTGGTTGTTTCAACAGGTGCAATAGTTGTTGACCAGGATTTTTTTGAAGGCCTTGGTTTTAATCATTACCGGGGTTTTGTAAACGCTGATGATAACCAATTACGGAAATTGATGATTGATCGTATTTATGACACGTTCATAGACGAAGAAGATCTGCGTGTATGCGATATGACTGTTAAAAAAATAGCAGATTCTATGAAACCTGGTGCGTATTCCTCAAGAGAGTTTATCTATGAAATGGGTAAATATCTTGATAAAAACAAAAAAAATGCACAATCCTTTGTTTTAGAAGCTTATAAAAAAGATGTTCCCATTTTTTGTCCAGCTTTTTCTGATAGTAGTGCTGGTTTTGGACTTGTTTTTCATCAAACTGAAAATAAAGAAAAAAATGTTTCTATTGACTGCGTTAAAGATTTCCGTGAACTAACAGAAATAAAGGTTAAATCAAAGGACACAGGTTTACTTATGATAGGCGGTGGTGTTCCAAAGAACTTTGTTCAAGATACTGTAGTTGCGGCAGATATACTAGGAGTTAATGCACCTATGCATAAATATGCAATACAACTTACTGTTGCTGATGAGCGTGATGGTGCACTTTCCGGGTCTACCTTAAAAGAGGCTCATTCATGGGGAAAAGTTGATCAAGGATTTGAACAAATGGTATATGGGGAAGCAACAATTACTTTTCCACTACTTGCAAGCTATGTTTATCACAAAGGAAGTTGGAAACATAGAAAACCAAAAAAACTAAACTTTGTATTCTCTAAATGAACATAATGGAGAAGATCAGTAACTCTGTTTTATTTGAAGCATTTCTTAAAGCACTTTATAATGTAGCTGGTAGAAGGACTACTTCTAAATTTGCAGACGAAGCAATTGGTGCAACCATAAAAACTCTTGAAAATAGATATGATTTTATGAAATTTGTTCAAATTAGAAAATCCGATATTCCTGATGAAGGTTATGCAATCCATGTTTTTTCCGATATAGATTCCATAAGTCCTGAGTTAATCGGTAAGGCAATTGAGGCATTAGTTAGAGTTGTTTACAACGATTTAAGCACAGAGGCTGGTTTGTATTTTGTATCAGAATTGAAAGATAAAGCTGGAGAAGAAATAACCAGAATGATATCAGATATTGATGTGGATCTGGACCAAATTCAGCTTGAACAACATTATGCTTTTAGAAGACGAGAAAGAAAAAAAGCAATTACTGAAGCAGCAATAACTGGCAGGTTAGACAAAAAAAAACCGGATAATCTGCTTGGTTACACATGGGAGAGAGTTTCACATTGGAAACATGAACCAGGTAGCAAATACTGCACATTATATGACAAACAAGGTATTGTTTTGGATCGCCTAAACTTGGATAGAATCATTCAAAACTATGTTGAAAGACTATCAGGTTATGTAAATGTTGACGAAAAAATAATTGAAAAAGAATCAATAGTTTATGAAAAAGAGTATGAATTTTTAAAGTTATTACTTGAGCGAGACATGGATGCAGAGCTAGCTATGCATATGCTAAAAATATCTAGAAAAGAATTAAACGATATGATTAAAAAACTTACACAAATGGAAATGTTACAGTATATTGATTTTAATACAGTAGAAATAACAGATACAGGTGTCGGTTACTTGTCAAAGAAAGAAAAGAAATAATAAAAATTTATTAAACGAATCTTAAACATAACCTTTGCTTATCATTTCATATTATCTTAAAAATTTATTTTTCTTAAAAATATGTTTTTAAAACCCTACAGTATTTAATATGATAATCTCTGATGGTTAATAAAACCAAACCATTTTCCCTCCTAGTTACGAAAATCTTATATATTTTATATTCATCTTAATAATTAAAGGGAGGAATATTATGAAAAATATTTATTTTAAAAAGGGAACTGTGGTATTCATAGTTTTACTGATTATCCTATGTGCTAATCCTTCTTCTGGTTTTAAACAGGATTTAAAGCTTTTAGTTTTTAATGAAGGTAATACTTTATATGTGGGTGGAATGGGTCCTGGCAATTATACTAGTATTCAAAATGCTATTGATGATGCAAATCCTAGTGACACGGTTTTTGTATATGATGATAGTTCACCTTATTATGAGCATTTATTTCTTAATAAAACCATTAATCTTGTTGGTGAGGATAGAGATGGTACGGTTGTTGATGCCAATCATATAGGTTCTGTTGTTAGGATTTATGCTGACGGTTGTTTGGTTTCCGGTTTTACTTTAAAAAATTGTAGTTTTGTTCCTCAGAATCATTATTTTGATGTTGTTAAAATTGTTGATAGTAATAATGTTACTATCAGTGATAATATTCTTTCTATTGGTGAAATGGAATATAATGCTGGTGTTTCTGTTGTTTGGCTTTATAATTCTTGTTATTGCAATATTTCCGGTAATGTTATTTCTGAATTGAAAAAAGTGCAAGCTAGTTCCGGTGTTAGTTTTTACTCAAATTCATGCTTTAATACTGTTTATGGGAATATCATATCTAAATATGTTTGGGGTGTTTATTTTGATTGGTACAGTGGTTGTGATGGTAATTTGATTATTGGAAACCATATCAGTAATAGTACATCTGGTATTTCGCTTACTGGCTGTAATGATAATAAGATTATGGATAATACCATTGAATATAACAGGTTTGTAGGTATATGGCTTGATGATGTTCAGCATACTGTAGTCTCTGGTAATGTTATTCGATATAATGGAGAGGGTTATGAATTTGAATGCGGTGTAAAACTAATTAGCGAGAATTGTCGTTATAATACTGTTTCTGGTAATATTATTTCTAATAATAATCCAACAGGCATCTATGTCAATTATGCTTTTGATAATGTTATTTCTGGGAATAATTTTATTGATAATGGGGCTGGGTCTAGTGAAAAAGAGTGGTGGGGTAATGCTTATTTTTGTGTACCTTTTAAACTTAAATCTTTGTTTGGTGCTAATAGTTGGAATGGTAATTTTTGGAGTGATTATAAGGGTTTTGGGAAGAAAGTTATTCATGGTGATATTGAAGTTTGGTTTATTATAACTTATGTCACATTTAATTGGTTTCAGTTTGATCGTCATCCAGCACAAGAACCATATGATATTTAAAAAAACAAACCAAAAACGAAAAATCTCTATTTAAAAATAAATATTATATTTAACATCATTAAATTTATGAAAATTTTCTATCGACAAATATTATATATAAAACCTGTTTAATCATTTTTGTGAAAAATAATACTATTGCTAAACTTGAAAAATTAAAAAAATACCTAAAAGAAATGGGTAGTGTAGGGCTTGCTTTTTCTGGAGGAGTTGATAGTACATTTTTGGTAAAAGTTGCTTATGATGTTCTAAAAAATAATGCAACAGCTTTTACTGTCGTTCTACCAATGTTTCCAAAATCGGAAAAAAAACTAGCTGAAGATTTTTCAAAAAAAATTGGAATAAAACATGTTTTTATAAAAATAGATGAAAAAGAACTAGAAAAAGAAATTTTTAAAAATCCAGTTAACCGGTGTTACAAATGTAAAAAATTACTTTTTTCTAAAATAAAAGAAACAGCAAAAAATTATAATTTAAAATATGTAATTGAAGCAAGTAATACAGATGATTTATCTGATTATCGCCCTGGCATGAAAGCATTGAAAGAGCTGAAAGTAAAAAGCCCTTTAATTGATGTAAAACTAAGTAAAGAAGAAATAAGGAAATTATCAAAACAATTAAATCTAAAGTCATGGAATATGCCCTCATTTGCATGCCTTGCATCAAGATTTCCATATGGTATAAAAATTACAAAGCAGAGACTTTATCAAGTTGAAAAAGCTGAGGAATTTTTACATTCTTTAGACATTGAGCAAGTTAGAGTTAGATATTATAATGAAACTGCTAAAGTTGAGGTTTTAAAGCAGGATTTTCAAAAGATAATTAAATATTCAAGTAAGATTGTAAATTATTTTAAGCAGTTAGGATTTACTTATACAACACTAGATCTAAAAGGATACCGAAGCGGTAGTTTAAACGAGGTTTTAAAAAAATGAAAAAAACATTAAAAGACTATAAAGATGGAAAAATAAGTCAAGAAGAAGTTTTAGAAAAAATAAAGGTTTTACCATATGAAGACCTGGGTTTTGCAAAAATCGACACACATAGAATAATAAGAAAAGGGTACATCGAAACCATTTTCTGCAAGGGCAAAACAACAAAACAAATCATTGAAATAATAAAAAAAATGGTAAAAAATAATCATAATGTTTTAGCTACAAAAGCTGATAAAAAAATATTCAATGAGGTTAAAAAAATTTATCCAAAAACACAATACAATGATATTGCAAAAACAATTATTTTAAAAAATCAAAAAGTAAAAAAGAAAAAAGGAAAAATTTTGGTGCTAACAGCAGGAACCTCAGACATTCCTGTTGCAGAAGAAGCAGTAGTAACTGCTGAGCTGATGGGAAATAATGTGGAAAAAGTCTATGATGTTGGTGTAGCCGGTATTCATAGATTGTTTGATATAAAAGAGAAAATTTTTTCTGCAAATGTAATAATTGTTGTTGCTGGTATGGAGGGTGCACTTGCTAGTATCGTTGGAGGACTTACATCAAAACCAGTAATTGCTGTTCCTACAAGCGTTGGATATGGTGCAAGTTTCAAAGGAGTAGCTCCTCTTCTTACAATGCTAAATTGTTGTGCTGAAGGTGTTGTTGTTGTAAATATTGATAATGGATTTGGTGCCGGCTACTTTGCAAGCCTAATCAATAGGTGATATTTTTATGGTTGTTGCTTATTTTGACTGTTTTTCTGGAATTGCTGGGGATATGATACTAGGTGCTTTAATAGACAGTGGACTGGACGTTTCATATTTGAAAAAAGAGTTACGAAAGCTTGGTATTTCTGGATACAAGATTTATACAAAAGAAGTAAAATATAATGATGTAACTGGAGTAGATGTTACTGTTGAGATCGAAGAAACACATACCCACAGAAATCTATCTGATATAAATCGAATAATTGAACAAAGTAAATTAGACAACAGTATTAAAAAAATAAGTAAAAAAATTTTCTACAATCTTGCAAAAGCAGAAAGTAAAGTACATAATATAAATATTGAAGAAGTTCATTTTCATGAAGTTGGAGCAGTAGATGCAATCATTGACATAGTTGGTTCGGTAATCGGCATAAAAAAATTAAAAATTAAAAAAATCTTTTGTTCCCCTCTACCACTTGGTAAAGGTTTTGTTAAATGTTCCCATGGAATCCTACCAATTCCTGCACCTGCTACAGTTGAACTTCTAAAAAAAATACCAGTATATTCTGATGATCGAAAACAAGAGCTGGTAACACCAACTGGTGCAGCAATAATAACAACACTTACTTACCAATTTGGTAATATGCCACTTATGAAAATTAATAAAATAGGTTATGGTAGTGGAAAAATTAAAAGCAAGTATCCAAATCTATTAAGAATATTTTTAGGAGAACTGTATTTAGTTAAAAAGAAAAAAAGATAGTTTTATGCTGTTTTAGTAACTGGTTTATTTGCTTTTTTATCAAAAATTACTATGACTGCCCAAACAGCAATTGTAACTATAGTGATAACTGTTCCTAATAGTAGATCAAATCCAATATTTTCCCCAATTAAAAATAGCTCACCATTTACTAGATGATCTACTATACCAAATATGGCGCCCCCTACAAGAAGGAGAGTCAACCATAGCTGATGCATACTTGTTTTCCAGCCTACTATATTTTTTCTAGTCGCATAATGTATAATTGCTGCGATTGTAGGTACTGCGTAACATACCATTTTTTAAAACCTCCCATATTTTTTAATGGTTTCTGGATATCCGTAACAAACTTTTTCATATATACTTTTTGGTAGCAAAAAATTTAAATTCGTGCTACGTTTATCTATAAAACGTGCTACCATGACAGAAAAAATAACAAGATTTGGAGTGTCGATTAAGCCAGATCTTTTGAATAAATATGATAAAGTAATAAAGAAAAAAGGATACTGTAATCGCTCGGAAGCAATAAGAGATATTATTAGAAAAAGCATAGTTAAAGAGGATACAATTGCACCTACCTCAGATGCAATAAGTACTTTGACAATGATTTATGATCATCATGAAAAAACACTTACAAACAAACTATTGGATTTACAGCATAGACACCATAATGAAATATTATCAACAACACACATACATGTAGATCAACATAACTGTCTAGAGGTATTAGTTCTTAAAGGAAAAACTGGAGAAATTAAAAAATTGGCAGATAACATAAGAGCCCTTAAAGGAATAAAACATGGGGAACTAGTAATAACAAAAGCTTCGCTATAGTCCTACTTCTTTTTTAATGCGTTATTGAGCTCCTCAACAAACGATTCAACATCTAAACCATGCACACCAGCAATGTCGCTAATTTTTTCAAAAGATGCTGCAATACAACCAATACAACCCATATTATACTTAGCAAAAACTGGTACAACCTCTGGATGTTTACTAATAACATCTTTAATATTCATATCCTTTGTGATTTTTCCCTGTACCATTATTTACACCTGTTTTTGAGGTTGTTATTAAACAACCCCATATAATACTTACTCTCTTTAAATAAGAGGAGAAAAGCCGGACGGATTTACCGGGAGGAAAGGATAAAAAGAGCTGATAACCGGCTTTTTAGCCGTCCGGTGGAATCACTCAAATATAGAATCATCAATTTAGATATATAAACAAAAATTAGAGGCCGTTGAAAGTATTAATTGGGATTGTCTCAAAATTAATTATTTTATATGTCAAAAAGAACCTGTACATGATAAGGTTTACTATTTTTTACTTCAAGTATATGATAAGTGACAGCTTTTATTTCAGTACCAATCTTGTGTTTTGATATATCGAATTTTTCACCAAATACTTTTGCTGTAAGTTTATTCTTTTTTTCGTCAAGCTCCACCTTAAAAAAACCAAAAACAATGTTATTTGCACTGTTTAAAAAAAGTAGCTCAGAGAGCCAATCAACCAAAAGTTGTTCTAAATTATCAGCCTCAAGTTCAATATCATACTGGCCGATATTTTCTATCTCGGAATTATTTGTAATAATGTCAAACATACCTTTTGCAGCATTTTCAAATGCTTCTGAAAGTGTTTTACCAAATGCTTTTACACCAACATCTGCAGTATGATCGACCAACTCATATGTTTTCATAATAATACTTCCCATGCAAACAATCTTTAGATTAAATGTTTATTGTTTAATAATTTAAATAATTCAAAGCCTTCATTTGTTGTACAAATAAAAAGAGTCTTTGGTCAATGTCATCTTCTTTTGGAAACTCTTTTTTTAATATCTCCAGAATATCTTTAACGGTCTTATTTCCGTCAGAATTCTTCCATACTATAGAACCTATTTTGTCCATATTTGCAGTGAATTTATTATTTTTTTTAATTACCTTACAAAAAGACTTTCCAAGGTTACTGGTAAACTTCGGAATTTTTATTTGAACTAGTCCTTCCTCGTTTATAGACCATTCGTATCCTTCTCTTACCGGAACATAGCTGAGAAATTCTTCAACTGTTGGTAAATAATATTTTTTTTGTTTATTCTTCCTCTTTAGCAAAGATTTCCCTCAGTGGGATATATGCCAGAAGAATTGCAATAAATATGAATATTAGTATTGCAGGTAATATTGGTGGGAATTCAAATATAGCAAAGTCAAATCCTACAATTATCAGGAATGCAACTATAACACCCATCAATGCTTCTCCAGCAATTAATCCCGCAGTAAGTAGAAGACCTGTTCTTATAATCTTTTCTTTTGGTTTAACATCAGTTTGTTTAATCGCAAGCTCCCAATCGCTTAATTCTTCCTCTTCAGCACTTCCATATTTCTTTGCTATGAATTTGTTTGTAACAAATCTAACTATACCACCGAGAAATATAGGTACACTAAGAGTAAAAGGTAGATAAATACCAATAGCAACCGGTAGTACTGGTAAGTTGATAAGAATCAGAACAAATGCTAAAACGGCACCAGCTAGAACAAATGGCCATACCATTTCTCCACCAAGAACTCCTTTTACAATACCCTGCATAAGAAATGCCTGTGGAGCAGGTAGACTTGGACTACCTATACGATATGCTTGGTCTAGTGCCTGAACAACTATTGCTAGAATTGGTGCGGCTGCAAGAACACCTACAATCTCTGCAATCTGTTGGTTTCTTGGTGTAGCACCAACCATCTGACCACATGCTAAAGATTGTAGTACATCACCTGAAATGGCTGCAGCACAACAAATAATAGCAGCAATTAGTATAGCAACTCCATATGCACCAGTAGAGCCACTAACACCAAAACCAAGAAGTATTAATGTTGTAATAAGTAAAACAGATACTGTTACACCTGATATCGGGTTGTTTGATGAACCTAAAATACCTGCCATATAACCAGCAATTGCACTTGCAACAAATGCAAATAATATAGCAAAAACAGCCATAACAGCAGAAATACCCCACATATCAGATATTAATCCATAGACTATGAATACAGGAATAGTAAGAGCACCAATCATTAGAAAAACAAGTTTTATGTTGATATCCTGTTCAGTTCTTTTTTTTGCACCGACTTGACCACCTCTTATACCAATAATTGCTTCTTTTATACCACTTGCAAGATTTGATCTTAATTTAAATATTGTATATAGACCACCGACAACCATTGCTCCAACACCGATGTAACGAATATATTTACCCCAGATAGCAAAAAAACCCCAGATTAGTTTACCAGTATCTAAATTACCTGCACCTAGATCAAGTACATCTTTTAGAACATCAGGGTCAGTAATTGGAGGACTTGGAAGTCCTGTTGAAAGTGCAATAAGAGGAGCAAGTATAACCCAACCTAGCAATCCACCTACAAAAACAAATGATGCTATTCTTGGTCCAATAATCCAACCGACACCAAGAAGAGCTGGAGATGCTGCTGTACCACCATAAATATAAGCTGATTTATCTCCACCCCCAATATTATATTTACCTATATTTAAAATACCATGAATAGTACCACTAACTGTATTTAAAGCAACTTGGGAAAATTTTAATATTGCAGCGACAATAACACCGACTGCAAGCCATATTCCACTAACACCACTACCTTTAGCCTTTGCCTTTTCAGTAGTTGCTGTTTCACCACCAACAGTTGTTGTAAGAACGGCAGCTACAGCCACACCCTCAGGAAATGGAAGATCAGTTTTTATTATAAGCGCTCTTCTAAGAGGAATCATCCATAAAACACCAAGTATACCACCTAGCATCGCAACAATTGTAGTTTCCATATAGTGAATTTCAGTCCATGTTTCCAAAAGAACAAGTGCAGGAATAGTAAATATTACACCAGCAGCAAGTGCTTCACCAGCTGCTGCTCCCATCATACCAATATTTACCTCGAGGATTGTCCCCTTAAAAGGTTTTAAAAAAGCAAAAGCCATAACAGCGCCAGGTATAACAGCTGAAACTGTCATACCAGCATAAAGACCTAGATAAGCATTTGCTGCCCCCAAAATAACAGCAAGTATTGCTCCAACCAAAAGAGCTCTAATAGTTAGTTCAGGTATTGTTCTGGAGGCAGGTATAAAGGATTTGAAATCTTCTCTTGAATCCATAATAATTACCTTTAATATTAATATATTTAAGTATTTATAAAACCATCGATTTAAACATTTATTTGGTTTATATAAATAGTTAAACAAGTAAATTATAAAACTTATATTTTAATATTACCTTAATTTTATAAATCAATTGGGTATCTAAGAATGCCTGCGATACCATTGAAAGCTGAGTATAAAGAGTCTCCTTCTTCACTACCAAGTGAAATAATCTCTACTTTACTTCCAATCTTTTCAGCTAGATCAGATAATTCATCAATTAAATCTATTTTTTCAACAATCTCCATGGCCGAAGAATTATTGCATTTAGAGCAAATAGGAGGCGAAAAATTTTTTAAATCATCTTCTGAGATGGTGCGCTCTTCAAAATAGTTACAAGATGGACATTTTAATTTAATTCTATATTTTCTTAAATTTTCTGATAAAAGCAAGGTATCAATAGCACCTATCTGCAATGCCCTTCTAATTTGATTCTCACCATAGACTGATAAACTACCTTGGCTTTTTGTTATCTCTTTTAAAAATGCTTTCATAAGTTTTTTTTCTTTAGAAATCTTAAGATTAGACATTGTTTCAGATGCTGCAGAAACAAGTTCTCTTAATCCATATTCATCTGTATAACCTGTATCAAATGTTTCAACAATTTTATTCTGGACTTCATAATGCAAATAGCTTTCATCAATAAAAAATTGCTTAGTTGGGCCTGGACCACCAACAAGAATACCTTTAACATCCTTTTGATTGCGGAATATTTCACTTGCTTTTTCACCACATTTTACAAACCATTCATGAGCGGCAAGCTCTGTTAAACGCTCAAATCTGCGTTGAGATTGCCCTCCTCGACCATGTTTACCGGGAACATTAGATGTCATATACTTTAGTAGATCTATTCTATTTCCTCTTAAAAGTCCGATTGTGCATTCTCTTCTATCAATTAAAAAAAGACCGTATATTTCTTTTTCAACTAGCATATCTTCCAAAGGTTCAATAAAAAAAGATGAGTCACAACGATAAAGAAATATATTAATGGGTAAAGGAGGCTCAATAACATAAGCAACCATATCGGTTTTATCACTACCAACACTTTTATGACCAACAAAAAAAACAATGCCATTACCTGGAGGTTGTTTAAAATGTTTAAGACGACTCATAATTGATTCTATTGCAGAAAGCACATTTTTCATAGTAGTTTTAGATTTAATGTTTTGAGACTGAGAGTATTCATTTCTTAGATAAGATGTAACATCATGAATCTGTTTATTAGGAGGTACATACAGTGAAATTAATTCTGTGTGTCTACCTCTGCAAGCTTTAAGCTCTTCTAGTTGTCGCTTAAGATCGTATCTTTGCCTCTGAGTTAGTTCATTCATTTATTTTTTTCACCTTTTTCAAATCAATTTAAATAAATATAGATAAAATATCAGATTCATCTGATTGTTACAATTCAACAATTTCGCCAGTTTTTGGGGTGTAAACCTCTGCAAAATCACTCAATGGCTCAGCCAATAATTCTCTTTTATCGCTATGCATAATAACAATTTTTTCAGGATTACAATTTTTAGCAAACTCTATGAGTTCACTATGTCCTGCGTGCGCAGAAAAATCAAAATAAACTACTTCACACTCTACTTTTTCTGCTACGCCATAAAAATCTAACTTTCTTTTTTCAACAAGAAGTCGAGCATTACTATTTTCAACTTGATAACCAGATAATAAAACGGCACTTTTTGGATCGTCCTTTAGTTTGTTCATATAATTTAATACAGGCCCACCATCCATCATACCACTTGATGTAACAATGACCTCTGATTTTAATGCAAGTCTTCTACCTTGATCAGAATGAACAAGATTTACCCTATTTAAAGCCTTTTTAAGACCCTCAGAAGATCGTAGATATCTAGGGTACTTTAAAAATATCTTAGACACTTTTTTACCCATTCCATCGTACCATACATCAAAGCCTGAGTTGCTAAGTACCATTAAAAGTTCCTGGGATCTTGATACAGCAAAAGCAGGTAGTACTGCTACTCCTCCTCTTCTTACCACATCATCAATCTTATCAATAAGGGCTTTTTCCAATTCATCTCTTTTTTGAGGATGATCTCTTCCTGCGTAAGTCCCTTCCAAAAATAATATATCACAATTAACAGGTTTAGTTCCTTTTACTATTCTTGTATCAACAACGTTAAAATCTCCAGTGAACAAAATTTTTTTATCCTCAACATATTCAAACATAACTGATCCAGGGATATGTCCAGCAGTATGACTAACCAACTCGCAATTTCCGCCAAGTTCTTTTGTTTCAGATAACTCTATAGGATTAATACTATTTTTTGCTTCTTTTATATCAGATTTTTCATAAGGAATAGCATAACCATCACTTTTTGCAATATTTAGTGTATCTTTATGCAGCAAATCCGCAATTTCACCGGTTAGTTGTGTAGTGATTATTTTTTGATCAGTTCTAGAAAAAAGCCAAGGGATCATACCAGAATGATCCAAATGAGCATGAGTTAGTAATACTAAATCAATAGGTGGTGGTGGTAGAGGATAAATAGGAGGCTTTGTAGGTGACATACCATATTCAAAAAGTAGTCTCATACCTTGTGTTTCTAGTACCATTGCCAATCTGCCTACTTCTTCGACACCGCCGAGAAACTGAACCTTAATACCGTTATTCATCTGAAATCAGAGGGGGAAAGTGGACAAGGGTTGATTAATGTTTTGCTCTTAATCTTTAGTTTTTACTTTAAGAGTTGATTCGTCCTTTCCAACAATTATAACTTTAGTATCTGGTTCAATTGTTGTATCAGATGTTGCCTGCCAATATTCACCTTTGAAACGAACATAACCTTGTTTATCAGGTGAAATTCTATCTATTGTTTTTGCTTCCTCCCCAATAAATGTTCCAACAGATGTTTTCTTTTTTCTTGCTTGAATAATTTTGTATAGAAGAAATATAAAAAATATTGCTATAAAAATAACTACCACAACAAGTGAAATAATTGCATCGTTTATCCAATCCATATTTATCACCCATTCCTTTGTGGAATAATTAGGAATCAAAAAGATGGCTCCTAATAGCAATGTTATTATTCCACCTATTCCTATTACACCAAATCCTGGTGTTATAAATATTTCTATTATAAGTAAAAGAGATCCAATTATTAAAAAGATTATGCTTAACGTAGAAATTGTAAAGCCTGAACCGACTATTGACAATAAAATAGCTATAACACCAAAAACCTCAGCGCCAAAACCTGGTGTAGATATTCCAATTATTAAAGCAAAGATACCTATCATTAACAAAAGAGAGGTTAAAATAGGATTTGAAAAAAATTTCATAATTATTATTCCAAATGATGGTGAATATTTAATCTGCCTTGCATTTATAGTATCAACAATTACTTCTCCCTTGGCAGTAATTATTTTTGTTCCATTAATTTCTGATAAAAGTTGTTCAATAGACGGTGATACAAACTCAATAACACCATATTCTTTTGCCGTGGTTGAGTTTAAGTCAAGATTCTCTGCAACAAATTTACCTACTATTGTTTGATTTCTACCATACAGCTCAGCTCTAGTTTCAATCCATTTTACAAGAGCATTAATTGTTTTTGAATCATTTACAAGTTTTGTTCCTTCGATAGTTATTTCAACAGGTTGAGCTGAACCTATAATTGTATAATCGGACATAGCAGCTATGTGGGTGCTCATAAGAATAAAAGTACCTGCTGACCAAGCCGCAGAACCAACAGGATAAACATAACCAACTACAGGGATTTCACTTGAATTAATCATCTCAGCTATTTCAAAAGTTTCCTGAAGACCGCCACCTGGAGTATTTAATAAAAGAATAATAGCTTCTGAATTTTCGTTTTTTGCTTGTTGGATACTTTCTTTCAAAATTTCTACTGTTGATCGATCAATTGTACCATTTATATCAACAAGAAGCACATTAGAGCCTTCAGAGGCTTTACAAGTAATTGAGAAAAATAAAAGTAAAAATAAAATAAAAAAATAAAATTTTAGTTTCATTCTTTCTTCTGATTAACTGCTTTTGCTATTCCAGCAATATTTCCTATCTCTCCACCAGGTACTATTATGAGATTTTTTTCTCTAGCTATTTCAGTTAATGTCTGCAATTCTCTTAATCGTAAAGCAATAGGTGTTTTTTCATAAAGTTTTGCTGCTTCTGTCATTTTTGACGATGCTTGAAGTTCTCCTTCCGCCATGATTATTCTAGAACGCTTTTCTCGCTCTGCTTCTGCTTGTTTGGCAATCGCCCTTAACATCTCTTCAGGTAAAGCCACATCTTTAATTGTTACAGCAGAAACCTTAATTCCCCATGGATCAGTTCCTAAATCTAAAATTGATTGAAGACTTTTATTTAATTCTTCACGTTGCGATAATAATTCATCAAGGCTTTTTTGCCCGAGTATATCTCTTAATGTTGTTTGAGCAAGTAAACTAGTTGCTTGATCATATCTTTGGACTTCAACAATTGCTTTCTGTGGATCAGTTATTCTAAAATATACTACAGCATCCACATCAACTGTTACATTGTCATTAGTGATGATTCTTTGTTTAGGAACATCTATTACTCTAGTTCGCAGGTCTAGCCTAATATAAGTATCAATTAATGGTATTATGAAAACAAGACCTGGGCCTTTAATACCAATTAATCTACCTAATCTAAATACGACAATCCTTTGATATTCAGCCATTATTTTTATTGATGCGGCGAGTATTATTATAAGGAGAATAATTAATATAACTACAATATATAAAAAAATATCTGGCATTATAACACCTCCAATTATGAATTAGAATTTACATATTAAGTGTTTCTGTAAAATTTATTTATATGACTTTTAATATGGTTGCTATATTAATGGGGAGAAATAAATTATGTCTGAGATAACCAGTATAAAAGCAAGAGAAGTTTTAGATTCAAGAGGAAATCCGACCGTTGAGGTTGATGTTATAACAGAAAATGGTATTTTTAGGGCAATGACTCCTAGTGGTGCAAGTGCTGGTTCTCATGAAGCTTTAGAATTAAGAGACGGGGATAAATCTAGATATTTAGGTATGGGGACTTTAAAAGCTGTTGAAAATGTTAATAAAAAAATTGCTCCAAAGCTAATAGGTCTTGATTGTTGTCATCAAGAAACAATAGATAAACTTATGATAAAATTGGATGGTACTGAAAATAAAAACAAGTTTGGTGCAAATGCTATACTTCCTGTGTCGATTGCAGTTACAAAAGCTGGTGCTGCTGCAAAAAAACTACCTTTATATGTTTATGTAGGGGAACTGTTTGGAATAATACCTAATAGATTACCTGTTCCTATGTGTAATGTCATTAATGGTGGTAAACATGCTGGTCAAGAAAATTCAATCCAGGAACATATGTTGATACCTACTGGAGCAAAGAGTTTTTCTGAGGGTATTAGAATGGTTTCAGAAAGTTACCATCATCTTGCAAAACTACTTAAAGAAAAATTCGGTGCTGGAGGGGTTTTGATTGGTGATGAGGGCGGTTTTGCTCCTCCTCAGATAGTTGATGTTAATGAAAGACTGGATTTGATGCTTAAAGCAGTTGAAAACGCTGGATTTGAAGGACTTATGCATATTGCTTTAGATTCTGCATCTAGTGAATTTTTTGACAATGGTAAGTATAAAATTGGTAAAAAAACTTATTCTGGTGGGGCTCTAGTTGATTTCTATGTTGATTTATGTAAAACATATCCTATTATTAGTATCGAAGACGGTCTTGCTGAAGACGACTGGGACTCTTGGGTGGAGATAACAAAGAAGATTGGTAACGATGTTCAGATTGTTGGTGACGATCTTTTTGTAACAAATACTAAACGTATTCAAAAAGGAATAGATCTTAGTGCTGCAAACTCTGTTTTAATTAAACCCAATCAAATTGGTACTGTTACCGAAACATTGAATGCAATTAAAATGGCACAAGATAACGGCTGGACTGCTGTTGTTAGTCATAGAAGTGGAGAAACAGAAGATAGTTTTATTGCTGATCTAGCTGTTGGAACAAGTACGAGTCAGATTAAAACTGGTGCACCTGCAAGATCCGATAGGAACGCTAAATATAATCAACTAATAAGAATAGAAGAAGAACTTGGGGAAAACGCTGAATATCCTGGTATTGATTTTCGTATAATATAGTAATTTTACGTAAACATTTTTACCTAGTTTTGTATACCAAGATTGGGGTTGTATTTATGAAAATACTCATTTCAGATAAAACAGAAAATGATGTTATACAAAAATTAAAAGATGCTGGTCACGAAGTCACCTTTAATGAAATGGATCCAAATACTCTCTTAAAAGAGATACCAAACTATGATGCTCTAATGGTTCGTAGTAGAACCAAAGTTATAAAAGAGGTTGTTGAAGCTGGTGCAAAAGGAAAATTAAAAGTAATAGGTCGGGCAGGTATAGGTGTAGACAATATTGATATACAAACAGCTGCAAAAAATAAAATCAAAGTTGTCAATGCACCCACAGGTGCAACAGCCAGTGTTGCAGAACTTGCACTACTGCACATGCTTGCACTTGCACGCCAACTACCTAAGGCAGATACAACTACAAAAAAAGGAGAATGGATGAAAAAACAACTTAAAGGTAATGAACTTTTTGGAAAAACTTTAGGTCTTGTTGGTACAGGAAATATAGGTAAATTACTAGCAAAATATGCAAAAGCCTTTAACATGCAAGTAATCGGTTATGACCCGTTTGTCCCAGAAAAAGCAATGGGTAAAGACGGCATTAAAAAGATAGATGATCTTAGTAAACTAATGGAGATGGCTGATTTTATATCATTGCATATACCACACACATCAGAAACTCATTATATTATAAATGAAAAGATGCTAGCAAAAATGAAACCCACCGCATATCTAATCAACTGTGCACGTGGCGGAACTGTTGACGAAAAAGCTTTATATAACGCGTTGAAAAACGGGAAATTAGCAGGCGCGGCAATGGATGTTTTTGAACAAGAGCCTCCTTCAAAAGATAATCCTTTACTAACACTTGATAATGTGGTTGTAACACCTCATATAGGAGCAAATACAAAGGAAGGCCAACTAAGAGCAGGAATTATAACAGCTGAGCAGATGATGAAAGTTCTTGATGGTAAAAATCCAGATTACTGGGTAAATAAAAAATTCTTTACATAATGGAAAAATATAACTAATAGAGGTGTTTTCGACTTTACGATGAAAAATTTAGATAAAATTGTTAATAAAATTGAAAAAAGTATAGATGATAAGGATAAAATTCGAGAACAAGCACTAAGGGTAACAAGAGAAATAATTATTGGGTGTAGAAAAGCTATTCAAAGCATTCATCAAAATTTAATGAAAGAAGCAAAAAATAATATTAAAAAAGCTTCCACTAAACTTCAGGACTTATACAATCTAACAAAGAATCATCCTGAGTTGTATCATGCTGGTTTTGTTGAAAATGCAGCCCAAGAACTAGTAGAAGCATATTGTTTATATAATATAATAAATGGCGAGGATTTACCAGATCCAGATGAAATACAAACCACATACAGTTCTTATCTACTGGGACTATGTGATTTGGTTGGGGAGCTAAGAAGAAGTGCCTTAGATTCAATAAGACATGATAAATCAAAGGAAGCTGATAATTACCTTACCATGATGGAAAATATATACGATGTAATCATACGTTTTGACTATCCATCTGCCTTAATTCCAATAAGGAAAAAACAGGACATGGTTAGAAATCTTATTGAAAAAACCCGTGGTGAAATAGCAGTTGCAACTTGTGAACGACGTATTGAGTATCACACAGATGAATTCCGTGGGATGCTTGATAAAGTTAATGAAAATAAAAAGAAACCGAAAGATAAAAAAGAAGAAGATAAAGATTTAGATATTGATAGGATTTGGTAAATTTAATAAAAATTGTCTTCTTGTTTTTATTAACGAAATCTTTATAAAAAACCTTTATATACTTCAGGAAGGAAAGAATGATTTTGCATGACGAATATTATAGTTGAAAATATAATAGCTTATGCAATGATTGCAGATGAACTTGATATACATAGAATTGCAGAAAAAATACCAGGTTTTATGTACGACCCAACTGAGTTTTTAGGTCTAACAATTAAACTAGATGAGCCTAACGTAGCTGTTTTACTTCTTCCAAATGGAAAGGTGATATGCACAGGCGCAAAAAAAATCGAGGATATTGAATCTTCAATAAAACAAGTTGTAAATAGAATAAAAAGTATTGGTGTAAAAATCAAATCAAAGATAAATATAGAAACACAAAATATTGTTGCATCTTTTGATCTTAATAAAGAGTTAGATTTAAGTTTAATATCAAAAGGATTATTGCTAGAAAATACAAGTTATGAGCCTGATCAATTTCCAGGATTGATTTATAAAATGGATGAAATGGGTGCCATATTGCTTATTTTTAGCTCTGGAAAAATTGTATGCACTGGAGTTAAAAATTTAGAGGATGCATCAAAAGCTATAGAAATGATGAAAGAGAAAATTTCGTCAATAGAGGCTTTATAATTAAAGGAGAAAAAAAAATTATGCCAGAAGTAATTGTTGAAAATATTGTAGCGTCTACATCTTTTGCTGATAAGCTAGATTTAGACGTAATAGCTCAATCATTAGAAGAAGCAGAATACGAACCAGAACAATTCCCAGGACTAGTATACAGATTAAACGAACCAAAAACCGCAACCCTTCTATTTAGAAGCGGAAAAGCAAACTGCACAGGAGCAAAA
>Ga0153916_10000682_pt1 | contig 23316 bp, 20 predicted proteins | sample Opewatmetagenome_FD_109642 | JGI IMG/M metagenome (GOLD analysis project Ga0153916, IMG submission 109642) | Freshwater wetland microbial communities from Ohio, USA - Open water 3 Core 3 Depth 4 metaG | ecosystem: Environmental > Aquatic > Freshwater > Wetlands | place: USA: Ohio, Lake Erie...
CCCCCCCCCCACCGCCGCCGCCCACCCCACCGCCCCCGACGGCGCCAACGCCCACGCCCACGCCGGAGCCGACGCCCACGCCCACGCCGGAGCCCACGCCCACGCCCACGCCGGAGCCCACGCCGACGCCGGGGATCGCGTGATGACGCATCCCTTGGGAAAAGGCTCGCAACGGGACAGGACGGTGAACTGGACGGCCACGAGGGTATCCGTTGTCCGGGCGCACCACTCGTCCCGGGCACCGCCCACGACTCTACGCGGAGGCGGCGTTCGCGGCCGTACTACCCGGACGAGACCCCAACCAATATCGCGAATGCATGAACATGTGCGATGACATCGGCTCGTCCTGGTGTCGTGCCAGGCCCGCGCAACTCCTTGACGGCTCTGATGCCTTCATCTTGCTGGTTCTCCTGCTGGTACGCGGGTTCGGACCGTAGGGACGTCGGCCCGTGTGATGAGTGCGGCGGCGGCGCGGGAGGGGGGCCGCGCCGCCGCAAGGGAGAGTCGATCGGTCAGGCCGCCTCGGCGGTGGCCTCGTCCGGCTCCTCGTCGGTGTCGCCCGGGTCGAACGAGTCGGCGATCGGATCGGCGGCCGACGCCTCGCCGAGGGCCGTCGCCTGCGATGCGAGCGAATCGGCGGCCTGCTGCGCCTCGTAGTCCTTCTTGCGCCGGCCGGACAGCATCTCCACGTGCGACGCCACGATCTCCGTCTTCCAGTGCCGGACGCCTCGCTCGTCGTCCCATGAGCGTGTCTGGAGGCGTCCCTCGATGGCGACTTGCTGGCCCTTGCCGAGGTAGCGGCCAGCGATCTCGGCCAGGCGGTCCCAGGTCACGACGGCGTGGTATTCCGCCTTCTCCTTGCCGCCGCCGAGGAACTCGTTGCTGGCCACGGTGAACGTCGTGACGTTCTTTCCGCTTGCCAGGCCGCGCATCTCCGGGTCGCGCGTGAGGCGCCCCGTGAGGAGGACCCTGTTCACGGTCCGTTCTCCTTCCCGGTCGGTCGGCTGCGCCGATCTCGACCCTGCGTTCCGGCGGGATGACGAGGACACGCTAGCGTCCACCCCTGCACTGGCGCGTATCGCCGCCTTATCGCTGGGTCATCGAACGGGACTGCACAGGCCCCAGCGGACGAAGCCCGCGCGGCCGCGACGACGACCGGTACGGGTTGGATCGACACGAAGCGGCCGTCCCAGACCATCGACATCGGCGCGTACTTCCAGGGTGTGAAGTAGCGTCGCAGCTGGGTCGGCGTCAGTACCGTGTCGGGTGGCATGTCGTATCCGTTGCGGCTCCGCAGGCCGTACAGCGGCCCCACCACACGAACGCTGGTGACCTTGAACGATGCGGGCGTCAACGGGTCGGCGCTGGCCGTGAAGCCGGTCAGGATCCAGCCGTGGTTGCCATGGGAAACCGTGAGCGCCACCGGCAGATTTGTCTGGCGCAGGCGTCGTACCGCCGAGCGCAGGGCGTTGTCGAAGGTCGTGCTGGCCACCAGCCGGTATCGGTCATCGACGAAATGGCGGAGGCCGGCCGCCCAGCCCTGCGGATCGACGCCAGCCGACAGTGGCAGGTGGTAGCGATTGTGCAGCCGCATCCAGGCGAAGTAGCGACGCTTGGCGCTGCTCGTGTGGTCGGACTCATGCTCGACGATGTTCCGAACGATCTGCACGCCGGCGGCCGTGCACCACAGCCAGCTCTTCTGGACGGTGTAGGTGCCATCGCGGTAGAGGTCGATCCCGCCGTGCCAGGCGGGCAGGCCATCGGCCGCGGCCGATGGCTTCGGAAGCCCCAGGGAGGCGATGGTCAGGCTCGCCGCAACGATCAGCCCGAGGGCGGACCGAAGGCGGCGCTGCGGATCCGCCATCGCCGAATCCTGCCCCCATTCGGCGAATCCTGCCGGTGCCACGTGGCCGTGAGCCCGAGTCGTGGCTCACGGGGAGCGCTACTGTTTGTCCATGGACAGCCAATCGATCACGGTCTACGCCGACTTGCTGGCCGAGACCACCGTTCCACGGCGCGGCATCCTGAGCCAGACCCTCTCGAACGCCGACGGTGTCGAACTCGTGCTCTTCGCCTTCGCCGCCGGAGAGGCTCTGACGGAGCACACCTCGTCCCGTCCGGCGATCATCCACGTGCTCGCCGGAGAGGGCGATCTCACGGTCGCCGGTGATCCGCATCCCGCCCGTCCAGGCACCTGGGTCCGTATGCCGGCCGATTGTCGGCACAGCATTACGGCGCGGACGCCGCTCGTCATGGTCCTGTACCTGCTGCCGGTGGAGCGTGCGGCTGCCTCCGGTACCTGATTCACTGGTACACCACAAGAGGCCGCGGCGCCGGCCTGGAGGAGTGTTGATGCTGGGCGACCATCTCGTGTTCCCGATCCTGCTGTCGACGGACCTGGCAGCGAGCCGGGCGTTCTATCACGACACGCTCGGGCTCGACATCTTGCGCGAGGACGATGAGCGGATCATGTTCCGGTGCGGTGGCGGGTCGCAGCTGACGGTGACCCTGAGCACGACCGGGACGGCCGACACCCAGACGCAGCTCGCCTGGCGCGTCCCTGATCTTCGGGCGGAGCTCGCGGACCTCCGAGCCCGGGGCGTGCAGATCCAGGAGTACGACCCGCCGGACCCGAAGACCGAGGACGGGATCGCCGACATGGGCTTCGCCTGGGCAGCCTGGATCGTCGACCCGAGCCGAAACGTCCTGGGGATCATTCAGCCAAAGAGCCCGGGCGTGGGTGCGCTACCCGCCGGGTAGCGGCACCCGGTCAGGGTCCCCAGTACGCGTCCAACCACTTTGGGCCATGCGGCCCTTGCCCCAGGCCGCTCGGATTACTGACGATCAACGGTTACGGACGTCGCCGACGTCCGTGAAGGAGGTGGGGTACCGTGACGTTCGATATGGGGCTTCAGGGCCTTGGAATACTGATCGTCATCTCGCTGATCTTCGGGGTGGTCGCCCAGGTGGCGGTTGGCCGGATGGCAGGCAGTCGTTGGCTGTGGGTCATCGCGGCGGCAGGTTGGTTCATCGGTGGCCTGTTCGCGAGCGAGGTCCTCTTTGCCAGCGCAACCGAGGAGGAGATCCAGCCGATCATCGACGGTCTGGCGTTCGACGAGTCGCTGCTGGGCGGCCTCATCGTGGGTCTGGCTGCCGTCATCGTCACCTGGCTGGTGACCGGCGGTCGCCCGTCCCAGCGGCCGATGTCGCCCTGACGGGACGACGACCCTGGGCTCGATTAGCCCGCCGCCCGGCCTCGTCCATCGGGGGTGGATGGCCGCTTGAGCTCGGCGCGATCGACGGCCGGTCGGCCCCCGAGTTCCATCGTCATCTCGCCGTCCGACGCCATCGTCTTCGAGGTCGGCGGCATCGCCCGCGAGGCGCGCTGCCGATGGTCCGCTGCCGACACCGCGCGCTGCGCCACGCGACGATCGTGGGTCGCCGGTGACGCCGCCAGCGCGACGACCGCAGGATCGGGCTTCGGAGCGTTCACCGCATAGAGGTCGCAGAACAGGGCCACCAGCTCGGGATCGAACTGGGTGCCGGCGTGCCGGCGCAGCTCATCGAGCGCCGCCTCGTGGGTCAAGGCGCCCTTGTGCGGCCGGTCGTTGACCATCGCGTCGTACGCGTCGGCGATGGCCACGATGCGCGCGCCCAGCGGGATCTCACTCGCCCGCAGGCCGTGCGGGTAACCGTGCCCGGCAAACCGCTCGTGGTGATGAAGGATGATCGGAATGGCGTCCTTCAGGGCGGCTGCCTGCTCGAGGATCACCTGGCCGACGCGCGGATGCTGGACGACGCTGCGCCACTCGGCCGACGTGAGCGGCGCCGGCTTGTCGAGGATCTCCTCGGGCATGGCGAGCTTTCCGATGTCGTGAAGCAGTGCGGCGACCCGGATCCGTTCGACTTCCGCGTCCGGCAGCTGCAGCGTCCGAGCCATCCCCTCGACGATCGTCGTGATGAACGCCGACGGGCGGCCCCGATACTGGGGGAGCGGGGCGATCACGGCCAACAAGGCGGCGGTCGCCGCCTCGCGCGCCTGGCGCCCGATTTCGGCGGCCCGCGCCCGCCCGATCGCCGAGATCGGTGCCCGCGGAACCCGCGCGTCGTCGCTCGGCTCGGCGAACACGTAGGTCTGGTTCCGACCGAGGGACTTGGCCGAGTACATCGCGGCGTCGGCGTCGCGAACGAGCGCCTCCATTCGAAGCTGCTCGCCGAACCCGCCCACGATCCCGATCGAGATCGTCACCGACAGGCTCTGCTCGCCATCGATGACGAACCGCTCACGTTCGACCAGCGCGCGCAGCTTCTCCGCCAGGACTGCGCCTTCCTCGACCGCGGTCTCGGTCAGGATCAGCATGAATTCCTCGCCGCCGTATCGGCCGAGCAGGTCACTGGCGCGCAGGTTCGCGGCGAGCAGCTGGGCCACCCCACGCAGGACGATGTCGCCAGAGCCATGCCCGTATGAATCGTTGACGACCTTGAAATGGTCGATGTCGACGAAGGCGACCGATAGCGGACGGTCGTAACGCGACGCGCGCTCGACCTCGCTGAACAGCTCGGCGAGGAGGGCCTGGCGGTTGAAGACGCCGGTCAGCCGATCGACCGTCGCCCGATCGTGGGTGTCCGCGAGCGATGCCGAAATCCGGTTGATCGCGCTTGCCAACCGGGTCACGAGGCCACCTCCACCGCGCGTCGAGACCTCGACCGTGTAGTCGCCGCCGGCGATCTTCTCCGCCGCCTTGACCAGGCGCCGGAGGCGGAGGTTGGCGCGGAGCTGGACGAAACCGGTCGTGAGGCAGACCCCGATGGTCGCTGCAGCCAGCGCAGCGACCACGGATCGCTCGCTGTCGCCGAGCCACGAGAACGTGGCTGGCTGGCCCAACAGCAGGATTCCGAGCACGACCGGGGTCGCGAGCGCCAGGAATCCGAGGAGGCGCATCACTTCCAAAGGCTAGCGGCGGGCGGCGCTCGACCGTCCCCTCCGAAGGTACCGAGGAGCGCCCGCCGGTCGTACCTCGTGAGCGGCGGCAGGGTTTTCGACAGGCAGGGTTTTCGACGGGTTCGCCCTGCTATACTCCAGCCTCCTCGAACAGGCGGGCCGGGCCCGCGCACCAGGAGGTCAGCGATCGCGCTTGCAAGGCGCATCGGTCGTCCCGTGAGGCGCCCGAGCGACCGAACGACGCTAGTCCGCCGAGGCGTCGGCGGTGCGACGCGGGAGAGGTCTATCCGGGTCCCTGGCCTTCAGCCCAGGGGCCTTTTTTATTGGACGCGCCTGCTGGAACCGCCGATGGCGGCGTTGTCGGCTCCGCGCGCTCGCTCACGCACCTTGAGGTGCGCTCGCTCACGTGCTCCCCTCCGCCTTGCCCTCGACCGTCCAGCGGGCGCTCGTGGCGGATCGAGGCACCACTGATGCCTGCCACCGTGATCGTCGGGCTCCAATGGGGCGACGAGGGCAAAGGCAAGATGACCGACTTCCTGGCCGAGCAGGTCGCGATGGTCGTCCGCTACCAGGGTGGCGACAACGCCGGCCACACGGTGGTCAAGGGCAGTGAGGTCTTCAAGCTCCGGCTGACGCCGTCCGGCGTGCTCTACCCGCACATCACGTCGGTGATCGGCAACGGCGTGGTGGTCAACCCGGTCACGCTGATCGACGAGCTGGACATGCTCGCCTCGCGCGGGATCGACGTCTCGCGGGTCCGGGTCAGCCGGAGCGCCCACGTGATCATGCCGTACCACGTGGCGCTCGACGTCGGGAACGAGCGGCGCCTGGGCGACGCCAAGGTGGGCACGACCGGCCGGGGGATCGGGCCGGCCTACGGAGATCGAGCCTGGCGGGTCGGGCTGCGGATGGAGGACCTGCTCGATCCCGCCGTGGTTCGAGAGCGGCTCGCGCGAGTCCTGCCGGACAAGAACCTGCTGCTCGGGTCGATGGGCGGGGACCGGTTCGAGCTCGAGCCGCTCGTCGAGCTGGCACTTGGATGGGGCTCGCGCCTGCGCGACCACCTGGATGACACGACCTGGCTTGTCCAGGGCGCGCTGGCCCGGGGCGAGCACGTCCTGCTGGAGGGTGCCCAGGGAACCCTGCTCGACCTCGACCACGGCAGCTACCCGTTCGTCACCTCGTCCAATCCGGTCGCCGGCGGCGCCTGCACCGGTGGCGGCATCGGGCCGCTCCAGGTCGACGAGGTGATCGGCGTCATCAAGGCGTATTCGACGCGCGTGGGATCCGGCCCGTATCCCACCGAGCTGCTCGACGAGACGGGGGCCGGGATCGCGAAGCGCGGCAACGAGTACGGAACGGTGACCGGGCGGCCGCGCCGCGTCGGCTGGTTCGACGCGGTCCCGCTGCGCTATGCCGTGGCGGTCAACAGCGTCAGCTCGATCACGCTCAACAAGCTCGACATCCTGTCCGGCATCGACACGATACGGCTGTGCGTCGCGTACTCGATGGATGGTCAACGGGTCGAGACCTGGCCATCGAGCGGGGCCTCCCTGTCAAGGGCGACCCCGATCTACGAGGAGTTCCCGGGTTGGGCCGAGCCGATCCACGACGTCCGGTCGCTGGCCGACCTGCCCGAGAATGCGCGGCGCTACGTGAGCGCCATCGAGGAGCATGCGGGCGTGCCGATCATCTTCGTGTCGGTCGGGCCGGAGCGGACCCAGACGATCGAGCGTGCCTGGCGTCCAATGCGCCGCCGACCGGGGCTGCCGGCATGACCGCCATCGCCCCGACCCGAACCCTCATCGTGGGCAGCGGCGGACGCGAGCACGCGCTGGCCTGGAAGCTCGCCTCCGAGCCCGGCGGCAACGAGATCATCGTCGCGCCGGGCAGCGATGCGATCGCCCGCGAGCCGCGCGTCCGGCGCGTCGCCGGGGTCGACCCGCTCGATCCGGCCGCGGTTGTGGCACTGGCTCGGCGCGAGGCGGTCGAGCTCGTGGTCATCGGCCCGGAGGCCTCGCTCGCCGCCGGCGTGAGCGATGCGCTGCGCGAGGCCGGAATCGTCGTCTTCGGGCCGTCGGTGGCGGCCGCCCGGATCGAGTCGAGCAAGTCGTTCTGCCACGAGGTCGCGGAGGCCGCCGGCGTCCCGATGGCCCGTGCCGGCTCGTTCCGCGGGGCGAACGCAGCTCGTCGATTTGCAGCCGAGCTGGCGGACGAGGGCCGCGGGGTCGTGGTCAAGGCAGACGGGCTGGCCGCCGGCAAGGGCGTCACCGTATGCGATTCGCTGGCCGAGGCGGAGGCCGCCATCGACCGGTTGCTCGACGCCGATCCAGCAGCGACCGTGGTGATCGAGGAGCGCCTGTCCGGTCCTGAGGCCAGCCTGATCGCGATCTGCGACGGCCGCGAGGCGGTCGCCCTGCCGCTGTCGCGCGACCACAAGCGCCTCGGCGACGGCGACAGCGGTCCGAATACCGGCGGGATGGGGGCCTACAGCCCATTGCCGGATCTCGACGACGAGGCGATCGGATCGCTGCTGGCGACCTTCCACCGGCCGATCCTGGCCGAGCTCGTCCGTCGCGGGACGCCGTTCCGTGGCGCGCTCTCCGCGGGACTCATGCTGACGTCGGGCGGGCCAATCCTGCTGGAGTGCAACGCCCGGTTCGGCGACCCGGAGACCCAGGCCATCCTGCCCCGCGTGGCGATTGCCCTGGGTCCCGCGCTGCTGGCCGCGGCGCGGGGCGATCTCCCGTCGGTGCTGCCGGACTCGGTCCTCGCGGACGGCCGGCTGCCGGACCTGCCGGGCGCGACCGTGGCGATCGTCCTCGCCGCTGCCGGCTACCCGGGCCGGCCCTCGACGGGCGACAGGATCTCCGGGTTGGACGAGGCATCCACGACCGGCGCGCTCATCTTCCACGCCGGCACGACCGTCGACCCGGACGGGAGCGCGCGGACGGCCGGCGGGCGCGTCCTGTCCGTGGTCGGCCGCGGCGCCGACCTGGCGGCCGCACGCGTTGCCGCCACGGCCGCCGTGGAGCTCATCCACGCGCCCGGCATGCAGTACCGCCACGACATCGGGCTGCAGGCCGTCGCGTCCGGGGCCGGCCGGTGAGGCGGGCAGTCCGATGATCCGGCGCTACACGCTCCCCGAGATGGGCGCGATCTGGTCCGACGCGGCGCGCTTCGAGGCGATGCTCCGCGTGGAGCTGGCCGTGGCACGGGCCGAGGCCGCGCGCGGCCTCATCCCCGCCGACGCCCTCGGACCGCTCGAGACGCGCGCCCGGATCGACGTCGATCGGATCGCCGAGATCGAGCGGACGACCGACCACGACGTGATCGCCTTCGTGAGCCAGGTCGCCGAGGCGGTCGGGCCCGAGGGGCGCTTCCTGCACTTCGGGCTGACCAGCAGCGACGTCGTGGACACGGCGCTGGCGCTGCAGTTGCGGGCAGCCGGCCAGCGGCTGCTGGCCGACGTCGATCGCCTCCTGGCGGCCCTGATCGCCCGCGCGCGGGCCGAGGCCGACACGGTGATGATGGGCCGGACGCACTCGGTGCACGCCGAGCCGACGACCCTGGGCCTGAAGCTCGCCGGCTGGGCGTTCGAGCTCGAACGCGGCCGGGTTCGGCTGGCGGCCGCGGTCGACGAGATCGCGACCGGGAAGATCTCGGGACCGGTCGGGACATACAGCCACCTGGCCCCGGACGTGGAGGCCGAGGTCCTGGCCGAGCTCGACCTGCGGGTCGATCCGGTGAGCAGCCAGATCATCCAGCGTGACCGTCACGCGGCGCTGCTGGTCGCCGTGGCTGTCCTGGGCGGGTCACTGGAACGTTTCGCGACCGAGATCCGGAACCTCCAGCACACGGAGATCGGCGAGCTCCAGGAGCCGTTCAGGACGGGCCAGAAGGGCTCGTCGGCCATGCCCCACAAGCGCAACCCGATCCTGTCGGAACGGATCGCCGGGCTGGCCAGGCTGCTCCGCGGTTACGCCCACACGGCGCTCGAGGACCAGCCGCTGTGGCACGAGCGAGACATCAGCCACAGCAGCGCCGAACGGGTGATCCTGCCTGACGCGACGATCGTGCTCGACTACATGCTGGTGAGGATGACCGGCCTGATCGAGGGACTGATCGTTCGGCCTGAGCGGATGCGCGACAACATCGCTCGAGGGCTGGGCCTGCACGCCTCATCCCACGTCCTGAGCGCGCTCCTCGAGGCCGGCCTCGCGCGCGAGGAGGCCTATGCGGTCGTTCAGCGGGCGGCTCTTCGCGCGGCCGACGAGCGGATGCCGTTGCGCGACCTCCTGGCCGTGGACGCGCTGGTCGCCCAGCGGCTGTCGCTCGCCCAGCTCGACGGTTGCTTCGACGACGCGCGGTTCCTGGCCCACGCGCCCGTGGTGATCGCTCGGCTCGACACCCTGAGCCAGGCGCTCGCCGCCCGCCAGGCGGCCGCTGCTGCGACGGTGGCCAATGCTGGCTGACGCGTACCTCCGCTCGGGCAAGGTCCGTGACCTGCACCGGCTCGACGACGGCCGGTTGCTCCTCGTCGCCTCGGACCGGATCTCGGCCTTCGACGTCGTGCTGCCCACGCTGATTCCCGACAAGGGCCGCGTGCTGACGGGGCTGTCCCGGTTCTGGTTCGGGGAGACCGGCGGGATCATCCCGAACCACCTGCTTGGCACGGATGTGGGTGAGGTCGGTGAGTTCGATCCGGGCTCGAGCGACGATCTCCGCGGCCGGATCATGATCTGCCGGCCGGCGATCGTCGTGCCGATCGAGGCCGTGGTCCGAGGCTACCTGGCGGGCTCCGGCTGGAAGGAGTACCGCGAACGCGGCACCGTCTGCGGCATTGCGCTGCCGGCAGGCCTGCGCGAAAGCGACCGCCTGCCCGAACCGATCTTCACGCCGGCCACCAAGGCCGAGCTGGGCGAGCACGATGAGAACATCAGCTTCAACGGCATGATCGAGCACATCGCGGGCGGTCCACTCGTGAGGAGGGAAACGGCCCGCGCGCTGGCCGAGGCCATCCGCGACCGCGCGCTGCGGCTGTATGGGTATGGAGCGGCTCTGGCGGCACGTCGCGGGATCCTGCTGGCGGACACGAAGTTCGAATTCGGTCTGGTCGAGGAGCCAGACACGCCGCTCGAGCATCGGCTCCTGCTCATCGACGAGGTGATGACCCCCGACTCATCTCGCTTCTGGGATGCCGCGACGTACGAGCCTGGCCGTCCGCAGGCGAGCTTCGACAAGCAGTTCGTCCGCGACTGGCTCGAGCGACAGCCCTGGGACAAGACGGCGCCCGGCCCCGCCCTTCCACCGGACGTCGTCGAGGGAACGCGATCGCGCTACATCGAGGCGTACGAGCGGATCAGCGGGGCCAGCTTCGAGCGGTACCTCCAGGAGGACGTGATCGGCCCATGACCAGCTTCCGGTTTGCGGTCAACGTGACACCCAAGCCCGGCATCCTCGACCCGCAGGGGCGGGCGGTCGAGGGGAGCCTCGGCCACCTCGGAATCACCGGTGTGAGCGCCGTTCGAGTCGGGCGCCGGGTCGAGCTGACGGTCGACGCGGTGGACGAGGCGGCGGCGCGCGCCGTCGTCGATCAGCTTGCGCGCGAGCTCCTGTCCAATCCGCTGATCGAGGCCTACGACATCGAGCCGATCGGCGGAGCATCGTCGACGACGAGCGCTTTGGCGGGGGAGGGCTGAGGTGCCGGTCCGCATCGGCGTCGTCGTCTTCCCGGGCAGCAACTGTGACCGCGACACCATCCACGCGCTCGACCTGGCGGGCGCCGAGCCCGTCGTCCTGTGGCACGAACAGGCGTCGCTCGAGGGCGTGGCCGCCGTCATCCTCCCCGGCGGCTTCGCCTACGGCGACTACCTGCGTGCCGGCGTGATCGCCCGGTTCAGCCCGATCATGCGGGCGGTGGCGGCGTTCGCCGGTGACGGCGGTCTGGTCCTGGGCATCTGCAACGGCTTCCAGGTGCTGGCCGAGGCTGGCCTCGTGCCGGGCGCGCTGTTGCGCAACCAGTCGCTGCGCTTCGCCGGCCGGGAGGTCGCGATCGCTGCCGAGCGGGTGGACACCGCCTTCACCCATGCACTGGAGGTCCGTCGGCCGCTGCGGATGCCGGTCGCGCACGGCGAGGGCTGCTACTACGCCGACGAAGCGGCGCTCGACGCGCTGGAGCGCGCACGGCAGGTGATCTTCCGCTACGTGGACGCGACCGGGATGGACGCGCAACCCGGCAATCCGGCCAACCCCAACGGCTCGCTGCGGGCGATCGCCGGGGTCATCAACGCAACTGGCAACGTGGCCGGGCTGATGCCGCACCCGGAGCGAGCCGCCGAGGCGATCCTCGGCTCGGAGGACGGGATGGGGATCCTGCGCTCGCTCGTCGAGAGCGCCGCGCGGGCGGCGGGTCAGACGTCGCCGCTCGAGGCTGCCGCTCGATGACGGTCGCCGACGTGCCGGTTGAGCCGCTCCACCGCCGGCTCGGCGTGACCGACGACGAGCTGCAGGCGATTCGCGACCGGCTGGGTGGGCGCGACCCGAACGACCTCGAGCTGGCCATGTTCAGTGTGATGTGGAGCGAGCACTGCTCGTACAAGAGCTCCAGGGCGTTGCTCCGAACCCTGCCGACCGAAGGCGCGGGCGTGGTCGCGGGACCGGGCGAGAACGCCGGCGTCATCTCGATCGGCGACGGGCTCGCCGTCGCCTTCAAGATCGAGTCGCACAACCACCCGTCCGCGGTCGAGCCGTACCAGGGTGCCGCGACCGGCGTGGGCGGCATCCTCCGCGACATCTTCACGATGGGCGCCCGGCCGATCGCGGTCCTCGATGCGCTGCGCTTCGGCGACCCGGCCGATGCTCGGACCCGCCACCTGGTCGATGGCGTGGTGCGCGGGGTCGGCGGGTACGGGAACTGCGTGGGCGTGCCCACCGTCGGCGGCGAGCTGGTGTTCGATCCGAGCTACGCGGGCAATCCCCTGGTCAACGTGATGGCCATCGGGCTGCTGCGGGAGGGGCTGCTGACGCTCGCCTCGGCGCCCGGGCCAGGCAACCTCGTGGTGCTGTACGGCTCGGCGACCGGGCGGGACGGTATCGGCGGCGCATCGGTCCTCGCCAGCGCCACCTTCACCGACGACGATCCATCGAAGCGACCCTCCGTGCAGGTCGGCGATCCGTTCGCCGAGAAGCTGCTCATCGAGGCGTCGCTCGAGCTGATCGAGCGGGGCCTGGTCGAGGGGCTCCAGGACCTGGGGGCCGGCGGAATCACCTGCGCGACCTCGGAAACGGCCGATCGCGCAGGGACCGGCATCCTCGTCGACCTGGATGCCATTCCTCGGCGCGAACCCGGCCTCGAGCCGTTCGAGGTGATGATCTCCGAGTCGCAGGAGCGGATGTGCGCCGCGGTCCGGCCCGATCAGTGGCCCGCCATCCTGGAGGTTTGCCAGCGCTGGGGCCTGCCCGCGGCGATCATCGGCCGGGTCACGGATGACGGCGACATCACGGTCGTCGCGGGTGGCCTGGACGCCGATGGACGCCCGGCCGAGGGTTCGCGGGAGATTGCCCGCATCCCGGCCCGGGCGCTGACCAGCGACGCCATCGTCCACGCCCGCGTGGCGACCCCGCCGGCGCACCGGCGCGGGGCACCGGCCCCGGGCGCCCCGGCCGCCGTCAGCGACCGGCTGCCCGAGCGTGGCATGGACCCGGGCGCCGTCCTGCTGGCCCTGCTCGGATCGGCCAACCTGTCGTCTCGTCGGGCCGTCTACCGGCAGTACGACTCGACGGTCGGGGCGGACACCGTGGCCGGCCCGGGTCGTGGCGCGGCCGTCCTCCGGGTCCGGGGCACGCGAAAGGCGCTCGTCGCCACGACGGATGGGAACCAGGCGGTCGGGGCGATCGATCCATGGCTTGGCGCGGCCCTTTCGGTCGCGGAGGCAACCCGGAACGTGTCGATCACCGGAGCCCGGCCCCTCGGCGTGACGAACTGCCTCAACTACGGCGATCCGACCCGTCCCGACGCCTACTGGCAGCTCAGTGAGGGCGTTCGCGGGCTGGCGGACGCCTGCCGGGCGCTCGGTCTGCCGGTCACCGGCGGCAACGTATCGCTCTACAACGAGTCGTCCGGCGGGCGGATCGCCCCCACGCCGGAGATCGGCGTGGTCGGCCTCCTCGACGACATCTCCACGCTGACCGAGCCCGCCTTCGCCCAGACCGGAGACACGATCGTGCTGGTCGGCGACGCGACGCCGGGCCTCGCCGGCTCGGCCTACGCGGCGCTCGCCGGCGTGACCACCGAGGACGACCCTCCGGACCTCGACCTGGCGCGCGAAGCGGCCGTCCAGGTCTTCATTCGCGAGGCGATCGAACGAGGGCTGGTGGCCTCGGCCCAGGACGTGTCGGGCGGAGGGCTGGCCGTGGCCCTCGCGGAATGCGCCATCTGGGGTGAGCTCGGGGCGACCATCCGGCTGGCGCATGTGGCGTCACCGGCCGTTGGCCTGTTCGGTGAGAGCCCGTCTCGGCTCGTCGTGACGGCCCGTCCCGCGCACGCGGCGGCGCTCGTTCTGCTGGCTCGCCAGAACGGCCTTCCGGTGGAACCGATCGGCTCCGTCGGCGGTGACCGGCTGGTCATCGAGGCGACGGCGGCCGCCGCGATCGGAGCCGCCGAGGACCGCGGCGGCCGTGTCGCGGACACCCTGGAGGTCCCGCTCCGTGACCTGCAGCACGCCTGGGAGCACGGGCTCGCGCGATCGCTCGGCTGGGAGGGTTGAGGCATGTGCGGCGTGTTCGGAGCGGTATTGCCGGGCGGGGAGCCGACCGACGCAGCCTCGCTGGCGGCGCTCGGCCTGTTCGCCCTCCAGCACCGTGGCCAGGAATCGGCGGGGCTGGCCGTCAGCGACGGCGAGCAGCTGATGCTCTACAAGGACCTCGGGATGATCAGCTCGGTGCTCGACGAGCATCGCCTGCCCAGCCTGCGCGGCCAGCTGGCCATCGCCCATTGCCGCTACTCGACGACCGGCTCGACGATCTGGGAGAACGCCCAGCCAACCTATCGACTCGGACCTCGTCGCGCCCTGGCGATCGGCCACAACGGCAACTTGGTGAATACCCGCGAGCTGCTCGGCCAGCTGCAGGGTGGGCGAACCCGCCTGCCGGCCTCGACCGACACCGAGCTGCTGACCGCCCTGCTGGCCGACGAGCCCGCCGCCGACACCGTCGAGGCGCTCCAGCGCGTGCTGCCCCGCGTCCGCGGCGCGTACACGCTCGTCGTGCTCGACGAGCGGCGTGTCATCGGCGTGCGCGACCCGTTCGGGTTCCGGCCACTCGTGCTGGGACGCCTCCCGCGACCGAACGTGGGTGGTCCGGACGACGGTCTGTGGCAGGGCGACGACGACGCCTCCACCGGCTGGTGCCTCTCGTCCGAGACCGCCGGTCTCGACATCGTGGGCGCCGAGTACGTGCGCGACGTCGAGCCGGGCGAGCTGGTCGTGCTCGAGCCCGGCAAGCCACCGCGCTCGGTCCGCTTCGCGCCCGCGACGCCTTCGCTCTGTGTCTTCGAGCTGATCTACTTCGCCCGCCCGGACTCGTACATGGAGGGGCGCAACCTGTACGAGTCCCGACGTCGGATGGGCATGGAGCTGGCCGGCGAGCATCCGGCCGTGGCCGACCTCGTCATGCCCGTCCCGGACACCGGCGCGCCCGCGGCGGCCGGCTACGCGGAGGCCTCGGGGATCCCGTACCGCGAGGGGATGTACCGCAATCGCTACGCCGGTCGAACGTTCATCCAGCCGTCGTCCGGCCTGCGCCACCGGGGCGTGACGATCAAGCTCAACCCGCTGCCCGCGGTCGTTGCCGGCAAGCGCCTGGTCGTCGTCGACGACTCGATCGTCCGCGGTACGACCACCAAGCGGATCGTGGACCTGCTGCGCCGCGCGGGAGCGACCGAGGTCCACGTCCGCATCAGCGCCCCGCCGATCTTCCACCCCTGCTTCTACGGCATCGATACGCAGGTGGAGACGGAGCTGATCGCGGCGACGCACACGGAGGCCGAGATCAGCCAGTTCATCGGCGCCGACTCGCTCGGCTACCTGTCGATCCGCGGCGTCCTCGCGGCGCTGGACCTGCCATACGAGCGGTTCTGCTTCGCGTGCTTCGATGGCCACTATCCCGTCCCGGTGCCGTATGACGCCGCCAGCCGCAAGTTCATCCTGGAGGAGCCGGTCGCCCAGGGGTCGCATGGCTGACGTTCGACGGGCGTACCGGGCGGCCGGCGTCGACGTCGACGCCGGCGCGCGCGCCGTCGACCTGATCCGGGCCCACGTCGAGTCGACCCGTCGGGTGGAGGTGCTTGGCGGGCTCGGCGGCTTCGGCGGGGCGTTCAGCGTCCCGGTCGGTTACCGCGAGCCGGTGCTGGTCGCCTCGATGGACGGCGTCGGGACCAAGACCGCGATCGCTGCCGGCGTGGGGCGCTTCGACACGATCGGGATCGACCTGGTCGCGATGTGCGTGGACGACGTCGCCTGTACCGGTGCCGAGCCGCTCGCCTTCCTGGACTACGTCGCGGTCGGTGAGCTCAGCCCGGGAGCCGTGGCGGAGCTGGTGCGCGGCGTGGCGGCCGGCTGCCGCGTGGCCGGCTGTGCGCTCGTCGGCGGCGAGACCGCCGAGCACCCGGGGCTGATGGCGGACGACGCCTTCGACCTGGCGGGCACCGCGATCGGCGTCGTGGAGCGCTCGCGGATGATCGATGGATCGGCCGTCCGGGCCGGCGATGCCATCATCGGCCTGGCGTCGTCCGGGCTCCACTCGAACGGCTACTCGCTGGTTCGCGCGCTGCTGACCGAATGGGAGCTCGACCTGGCCGAGCCGTACCAGGCCCGCCTGCGCCGGACGCTCGGCGACGCGGCCACGGACGACGCGCTCGCGCGAGCCCCGCAGGAGACGATGGCGACCCTCGGCGAGATCCTGCTGACCCCGACCCGTATCTACGCCCGGGCCCTGCTGCGCGTCCGCGAGCAGCTCGTCGCCGGCGGGTGGGACCTGCACGGACTGGCCCATATCACCGGCGGGGGATTGCCCGGCAACGTGCCGCGCGCCCTGCCCGACGGCCTGGGGGCGCGGATCGACCCGGCGCGCTGGCCGATGCCGTCCGTCATGCGCCTCGTCGGGGCGCTGGGCGGGATGGATGACGACGAGGTCCGGGCCACGTTCAACGGGGGGATCGGCATGATCGCCGTGGTGCCGTCAGACGCGGTCCCGGCGACGGTGGCCGGCTTCGCTCACCACGAAGTCGAGGCGACACTCATCGGCGAGGTGGTCGAAGCGGATCGGATCGGCGGCGCTCGCTACGTCGAAGGTGTGCTCGGGGATGCCGGATGACCGGCCGGATCGCCGTCGGGGTATCGGGCAACGGGTCGAACCTGCGCTCCCTCGTGGCGTCTGCCGGCCGGGGTGAGCTCGGCGGCGAGATCGTCCTCGTCTTCGCCGATCGCGCCTGCCCGGCGCTGGAGTGGGCGGTCGAGCAGGGGATCGAGACCGCACTCGTTCCAGGCGGCGACGACGAGGCACTGGCCGTCACCCTGGGCGCGGTCCGGCCGGACGTCGTCGTCCTCGCCGGCTACATGCGGATCGTCGGTCCCGAGGTGCTCGGCCGTTTCGGTGGCCGGATCCTGAACACTCACCCGTCGCTGCTGCCGGCCTTCCCGGGTGCCCATGCCGTGGCCGACGCCATCGCGCACGGCGCGACCGTGACCGGCTGCACGGTCCACCTCGTCGACGCCACCCTCGACGGCGGCCCCATCGTGTCGCAGGAGGCTGTCGCGATCCTGCCGGGCGACGACGTCGAGACGCTCCACGCCCGGATCCGAGCCGTCGAGCACCGACTCCTGCCACGCGCCGTGGCCCTCGCGGTCGCCGGGGCGATCAGGGTCGCGCCGGACTCCCGCCGGGTCGTGGTCGATCTCGAGCGCGCGGACGCCGCGGTGCCGGCCCCGCGCCGCGCCCTGCTGTCGGTCTCGGACAAGACCGGCCTGGTGTCGTTCGCGAGCGGGCTCGCGCAGGCCGGGTTCGAGCTCGTGTCGACGGGTGGCACGGCCCGAGCGCTGCGCGAGGCTGGCCTGCCGGTCACCGACGTGGCGGCCGTGACCGGTATCCCGGAGATGCTCGACGGACGTGTAAAGACGCTGCACCCGCGGGTCCACGGCGGGATCCTGGCGGACCGCCGGCTGGCCGACCATCGCCGCCAGCTGCTGGCCGCGGCGATCGCCCCGTTCGAGCTCGTCGTGGTCAACCTGTACCCGTTCGCGGCCGCGGCCGAGCGGCCCGGGATCACCTTCGACGAGCTGGTCGAGGAGATCGACATCGGTGGGCCGTCCATGGTCCGGGCGGCGGCCAAGAATCACGCCAACGTCGCGATCGTGACTTCCCCGGCACGCTACGACGCGGTGCTGACGGCGCTGGGAGCGGATGGGGACGTTGGGCCGGGGCTGCGTGCGGCGCTCGCGGTGGAAGCGTTCCGCCACACAGCCGCCTACGACGCCCGGATCGCCGAGGTCCTGCCGGCGCGCCTGCCCGTGGACCTGGAGCTCCCCGACGAGCCGGGTCTGCCCGGCGCGACCGACCCATACCCTCCGAGCCTGACGATCGCGCTCGAGAAGGTCGAGTCGTTGCGCTATGGCGAGAACCCGCACCAGCCGGCGGCACGCTACCGGCGCCCGGGGAGTGGCCCGGTCGACGGGCCGTTCGCGACCGGTGCCCCGCCGCTGCAGGGGAAGGCGCTGTCCTACAACAACGTGCTGGACGCTGCGGCCGTCGATGCGCTCGGCCGGGCGCTGCGCGGTCCGGGCGTGGTGATCGTCAAGCACACCAACCCGTGCGGCGCGGCGGAGCGCCCGACGCTCCTGGAGGCCTGGCAGGCCGCCCTCGCCGGTGACCCCGTCTCCGCGTATGGCGGGGTCGTCGCGTTGACCCGAGTCGTTGACGAGGAGGTCGCCGAGGCGCTCGCCTCGATCTTCCTGGAGGTCGTCGTGGCCCCCGCCTTCGACGAGGCGGCGTTGGTGGTCCTCGCCCGCAAGCCGAACCTCCGGCTTGTGGTCGACCCGGAGCTCGCCAGCGACGAACCGGGCCCGTTGCCCGACCCGCTCGGTTCCATCCGCTCGGCGGGCGGAGCGGTCCTGGTGACCTCTCCGGACACCGGCCCCGACGATCCGGCGACCTGGACCGTGGTGACGCGACGGGCGCCGAGCGACACCGAGCGGCGCGACCTCGACCTTGCATGGCGGCTCGTGCGGGGCGTCAGCTCGAATGCGATCGTCCTGGTCGGGGACGGCCGGCTCATCGGGATGGGCTCCGGCCAGACGTCGCGAGTGGATGCCGCCCGCGGCGCGGTCGAGAAGGCTCGGGCGTACGCCGGTGAGGACGCGCTCCAGGGTGCCGCCTGCGCGTCGGATGCCTTCTACCCGTTCCCGGACGCGGTCGAGGTCTGCCTTCAGGCGGGCGTCCGGGTGTTCGTCCAACCGGGCGGATCCATCCACGATCAGGACGCGATCGCCGCGGCGGACGCGGCCGGAGCCGCGATGCTCTTCACGGGGGTCCGCCACTTCCGCCACTGAGCTCGTGGCGCACGGGCGACCGGCGACCGCCATCGCCCACGGCGCCGCTGCTACCATCGCCGTCCCATGACCGAGCACAGCGACCGACGCGATCGCCCCCGCTACTACCTGACGACCTCGATCGCCTACGCCAACAACAAGCCGGGCCTGCACACCCTCTACGAGGTGATTGGCGCGGATGTGATCGCGCGCTGGCACCGGATGTGCGGCGACGACACGCGATTCCTGACCGGCACAGACGAGCACTCGATCAACATCGCCCAGAGCGCGCTCGACGAGGGCCGGCCACCCCGGGCGTTCGTCGACGAGAAGGTCGGCTTCTTCAAGGCGGCCGAGGCCGCCCTCGGGATCCGACCGGACCGGTTCATCCGGACGACCGACCCCGATCACGTCCGCTCAGCCCAGGAGATGGTCCGCCGGGCGTACGCCAACGGCGACATCTACCTCGGCACCTACGAGGGCTGGTACTGCCCGAACGAGGGCTTCCGCAACGCGAGCGACGTCATGGAGACGGCCCGCGGCGCGATCTGCCCGAACCATCCCGACGTGCCGCTGCAGTGGCTGACCGAGCGCAACTGGTTCTTCCGCCTGTCGGCCTACCAGGAGCGCCTCGAGCGCTATTTCGCCGACCACCCGGAATTCGTCCAGCCCGACTACCGGCGCAACGAGATGCTCGGGTTCATCCGCGGCGGCCTTGAAGACTTCTCGATCAGCCGTGAGCGGACGCCCGGCAACTGGGGGATCCCGTTTCCGATCGCCGAGAACGGCGAGAGCTCGCTGCGCGCGGATGGGTCGTGGGATCCGGAGGCGGGCAAGATCTACGTCTGGTTCGATGCCCTGATCAACTACATCACGGGTGCCGGATTCCCCGACGACCCGGCCGCTTTCGAGCGCTGGTGGCCGGCCGACCTCCACGTCATCGGCAAGGACATCGCCCGGTTCCACACGATCTTCTGGCCGGCCATGCTGTGGAGCGCCGGGCTCGAGGCCCCTCGCCAGGTCTGGGTCCATGGCTGGCTGCTCGCGGCCGGCGGCGAGCGGATGAGCAAGAGCCGGGGCAACTTCCTCGACCCCAACGACTTCGTGGCCTCGTTCGGCCAGGATGGCGCCCGCTACGTCGCCCTGCGCGAGGTGCCGTTCGATCGCGACGCCGAGGTCAGCTGGGATTCGTTCGTCCGGCGCTACAACGCCGACCTGGCCAATGACTTCGGGAATCTCCTCAATCGCACGGTCTCCATGACCAACCGGTACCTGGCCGGCGAGCGGCCGGCACCTCGGGGCGCCGACGACTCGCCGCTGGCTGAGGCCTGGGCCGGGACGCTCGACCGCTTTGGCGAGCGCCTGGCGGGCTGCCGGCTGCACGATGCGCTCGGTGAGCTGTGGGAGTTCGTGGGGACCGCCAACAAGACGGTCGACGGAGAGCAGCCGTGGGCGCTGGCCAAGGCGGCCAAGGGCGGCGACGCCGGGGCGACGGCACGGCTACGCGACGTCCTGGGCGACCTGCTCGAGGCGTGCCGGCTGCTGGGCCTGGCGGCTGCCCCATTCCTGCCGGCGACCGCGCCGCGGGTGATGGCGCAGCTCGGTCACGATTACCCATACGGCGCCGACGGCAACGGCGGACCGCCCATCCTCGGCCTCCTCAGGTGGGGGAGCGAGACGGGCGGTGATGGCCGGGTGAGTGCCCCGGAACCGCTCTTTCCACGCCTCGAGACCGAAACCGGGGCATCCTGAGCGACGGGCGGCTGACCCGGCCGCCGGGGCTGCCAGGCACGTCGCGGGTACCATCAGCGACGTGCGCCTGATCGACAGCCACTGCCATCTCAACGCCGACCGCTTCGACGGCGACCTGGACCTGGTGGTCGGCGGTGCCCGGCTGGCCGGCCTCGAGCGTGTGCTGGTTCCGGGCTGGAACGTCACGTCGAGCCGGCGGGCGCTCGAGATCGTCGATCGTCACCCGTGGCTGGACGCGGCCGTCGGCGTGCACCCGCACGACGCGGCCAAGGTCGACGAGGCCGGCTGGGCGACGGTCAGTGGCTGGGCGAGCGATCCGCGGGTGGTGGCCGTCGGCGAGACCGGACTCGACTTCGATCGCGTCTTCAGCCCGATCCCCGACCAGCTGACCAACCTCCGACGGAATCTGCGGCTCGCCCTCGACACCGGCAAGCCGGCCATCCTCCACTGCCGATCGTGCGACGGAGCGCGCGACGCCCAGGACGCCCTCGTCGAAGAGCTGCGTGCAGCTGGGATCGGCGGGCCTATCTGGGCGGCGGCGTTCGGCGATCGTCCACCGGCGATCGTCCACTCCTATTCGGGACCGCCAGACTACGCCCGAACGGTCGTCGACCTGGGTCTCGCCCTCAGCTTCTCGGGTCTGGTCTTCCGCCGTGGCGAGGAAGCGGCCGCCGGCGCGGCGGCGATCGCCAGTTCGAACGCGCTCCTGGTCGAGACGGATTCACCGTTCCTGTCGCCGCCCGGTGCGCCACGCAGGCGCAATGAGCCGGAGTGGGTGGCTGTCACGGCGCGCTGGCTGGCCGAGCAGCGTGGCACGGATGAGGAGTCGCTCGGGACGGCGCTCGTCGCGTCATACGACCGAACCCTGCCGAGCCAACGGAGACCGTCGTGATCCGCCCGCATCTCCCGTGCCGCCGAGCGACCCCGCGCGTCGCGATCGCGCTGGCGCTCACGCTCGCCGCCTGTGGGCCGACGAACCCGGCTCCGGCCGCAACCCCGAGCCCGAGCCCGAGCCCGGTCGCGTCGGCCCAGTCAACCGCGTCGGCGACGGCTACGGCCACCGCGGCCCCGTCGCCGTCCGGCCCCGCCGGCTCGTCGCCGATCACGGGACCAACGCCCTCCGCGCCAGCCGCCGCGGTCGCCTGCCCGGTCGACCGGCAAAGCGGACTGCTGCCGTCCGACCGCCTGGTCGACCTGGCCATCTCGTCCACCCCGACACACGACCTGCTGACGTTCGTCTTCGTTCCGTCTTCGCCCAGCCCGGCCGGCCCGGCTCGGGGCACACTGGAGGCGGCCAGCTCGCCGTTCAGCCACGCGGGCAGCGGGTCACCGATCGATCTGCTCGGCCAGCACGCCGTGCGACTCCGCTTCAGCGGCATGACGATCGCCAGCGAATCGGGGGAGGCGACGTACCACGGGCCGAACGATGCCAGGCCGGACCTGCCAGCCCTCCGCGAGGCGATCGAGTACGACGCTTCGGAGGGCATCGTCGGCTGGTATGTCGGCTACGACGGGCCCGGTTGCGTCACGCTGGTCCGGGACGGCAACGACGTGACCGTGATGATCGCCAACCCCGAAGTCCCGGCGGGTTGACAGCCGCGGCCCGCGTTCGCTAGTCTCCGCCTTAGCACTCTCGACGTGAGAGTGCTAAAGCATCGCGAAGCACCGCATCCGACGATCGCCGGAAGGAATCGGCTGGAGGATCGGATCGGCCCACGGCGATGCCGCCACAGAGGTGTCAGGGAGGTCTCGCCTCGGTCCCACCCGGCCGGACGATCTCCCGGAGTCCACGCCCGACGGTCGGTCCTGGCCGTCACAGGAGGAATGCACGTTGGCCAAAGCCACTGCGATCTCGACCAAGCTTCGCCCCCTCGGCGACCGCGTGGTCATCCAGCCGAGCGCTCGCGAGGAGATGACCAAGAGCGGCATCGTCCTGCCGGATACCGCCAAGGAGAAGCCCCAGGAGGGCACCATCCTCGCTGCCGGTCCCGGCCGGATCCTCGAGGATGGCAAGCGCGAAGCCATGGACGTCAAGACCGGCGACAAGGTTCTCTACGCCAAGTACGCCGGCACCGAGTTCAAGGTCGACGGCGAGGATCTCCTCATCGTCAGCCAGAAGGACATCCTGGCGATCGTCGCGAACTGACCGCGACACGCCGCGTTCCACCCGCAGGTTCCTGGAGGGACACACGAATTGTCTAAGCAGATCATCTTCGACGAGACGGCTCGTCGCTCGCTGAAGCGGGGCATCGATCGCCTCGCCGAGGCGGTCAAGGTCACGCTGGGCCCCAAGGGCCGCAACGTCGTGCTCGACAAGAAGTTCGGTTCGCCGACCATCACCAACGATGGCGTGACCATCGCCCGGGACATCGAGCTTGACGATCCGTTCGAGAACATGGGCGCCCAGCTGCTCAAGGAAGTGGCGACCAAGACGGACGACGTCGCCGGCGACGGCACCACGACCGCGGTCGTCCTCGGCCAGGCACTCGTCTCCGAGGGCCTCCGCGTGGTGACCGCAGGGGCCAACCCGATGGTCGTCAAGCGTGGCATCGAGGCGGCCGTCGAGGCCATCGTGGCCGAGATCGCCAAGGTCGCCCGGCCGGTCGACAATCGCGAGCAGATCGCGGCCGTCGCGGCGATCAGCGCGGCCGACCCCGAGGTCGGCGAGATCATCGCCGAGGTGATGGACAAGGTCGGCAAGGACGGCGTCATCACCGTCGAGGAGGGCCAGAGCCTGGGCCTCGAGAAGGAATACACCGAGGGCATGCAGTTCGACCGGGGTTACCTCTCGGCCTACTTCGTGACCAACCCGGATCGCATGGAGGCGGTGCTCGACAATCCGCTGATCCTGATCACCGACAAGAAGATCTCGAGCGTCCAGGACATGCTGCCGGCCCTCGAGAAGGCCGTCCAGCAGGGCAAGCCCACGCTGATCATCAGCGAGGACGTCGACGGTGAGGCGCTCGCCACGCTCGTCGTCAACAAGCTCCGCGGCACCGTCCAGGTCCTCGCCGTCAAGGCGCCGGGCTTCGGCGATCG
>Ga0153916_10000684_pt1 | contig 23249 bp, 16 predicted proteins | sample Opewatmetagenome_FD_109642 | JGI IMG/M metagenome (GOLD analysis project Ga0153916, IMG submission 109642) | Freshwater wetland microbial communities from Ohio, USA - Open water 3 Core 3 Depth 4 metaG | ecosystem: Environmental > Aquatic > Freshwater > Wetlands | place: USA: Ohio, Lake Erie...
CGACGGCGACCTCAACGCGGCGGTGTGCTTTCCCAACAGCTATCGCGTGGGGATGGCCAGCCTGGGCTACCAGCTCGTATGGGGCGCGTTCGCCGCCCACCCGGCGTTCCGGGCGCAGCGGCATTTCGCGAGCTATAGAGGGAAACCGCCCCGCGGCGTCGTCCGGGACGCGGGGAGTTTGGAGTACGGGGCCCCCTTGTCTCGAGCCGACGTCGTCGCGTTCTCCGTCTATTACGAACCCGACTACCCGCGCGTTTACGGGATGATGGCCGGCGCCGGCGTCCGGCCCTGGGCCGTCGAGCGCGGCGAGTTCGACCCGTACGTGTTACTGGGCGGGCCCGCGGTTACCGCCAACCCGGAGCCGCTGGCGCCTTTCGCCGACGCCGTCGTGCTGGGCGACGCGGAGGAATCGCTGGCCGCGGTTTTGGACCTCATCGCGGCCAATGCCGGCGCGCCCCGCGGCGACGTGCTGACGTCTATGGCTCGCGTGCCGGGCGTTTACGTGCCCGCGTTATACCGCGTATTATACGGGCGCCCGGGTTCGCCGCCGGCCGTAGTGCCGGAGGAGGGCGCGCCCGCGACGGTCGCGGCTTCCCGGGTGGAAGACCTCACGCCGTACCGGGGCGGCTCGTGGCTCGCGACGCCGTACGGCGAATTCGGGAAATTACTTTTGCTCGAGCCCATCCGCGGTTGCGGCCGCGCGTGTTCTTTTTGCCAGACCGGCGCCGTAAGCTCGCCGCCGCGCCGACGCGAGCTGTCGTCCCTTGGCCCCGTCGTGGACGAGGCGTCGGGGAAGGTTAACAAGGTGGGGTTGGTGGGCGCGGCCGTGGCCGACTACGATGACGTCGTCGCGCTGGCCGGCGATATCGTCGCGCGCGGCATGTTGCTCAGCGTTAGCTCGCTCGCGCTCGCGGCCCGCCATACCCCCGCGGTCTTGAGGGCCCTCGGCGCCTCGGGCCAGCGGAGCGTCGCGCTGGCGCCGGAGGCCGCGACGGCCGAGATGTGCGCCCGGCTCGGTAAGCCGCTGGCGCCCGGGCGGCTGGAGGAATGTCTGGAGGTAGCGGCCGAAGCGGGCCTTTCAAAAATAAAACTTTATTATATCGTTGGGGCGCCGGGCGAGACCCCGGCGGACGTCGCCGCCGTAGGCGACCAACTGGCCGCGCTGAAGCGCCGTTTTAAAGCCGTGGCGTTCGAAGCCCGGGTGAATCCGTTAGTGCCGAAGCCGCGAACCGCTATGGCCGACGCGCCGTTTGTCTCTCGGCGCGAATTCCGCGACCTCGTCGCCGTTATTAAAACTAAGGCGCGGGGCGTGAGCGTCGTGGCGGGAAGTTGGCGCGAGGCCGCGATGCAGCGCGACCTGGGGCGCGCGGGCCGGGACGCGTCGCGGTGGGTCGCCCGCGCGGCCGAAAAGGGTGAATAAAAACCCCCCGCATTTATACCGGGCCGCGGCGTTTTGACTTGAAATATATGCCGGGAAGTGGTAATTTTGCTTCGGGCCGTTTCGACGGCGGGCTTATGAAGACTGAGCGGGAAAACGACGTGGAAGAAATCCTTTCGGCCGCCGACACCGCGGAAGCGGTCGCCCGGATGGCGAGCGAAATCGTCGAGGAGAACGCCGGGATGGACGAGCTGGCCGTCGTCGGCATCCATACGGGCGGCGTGCCTTTGGCCGAGCGGCTCGTCGCGTCGCTCGAGCGCTTGGGGGCGAAGCCGGCCGCCACCGGGACCGTGGATATAACCCTTTATCGGGACGACCTCTCGCAGATCGGGCCGGCGCCGATCGTGCGTGCGACCGACATCACGTTTGACGTGGCCGGCATGACGGTAGTCCTCGTGGACGACGTCATCCTTACGGGGAGGACCGTGCGCGCGGCCATCGATAACCTTATGGACCTGGGGAGGCCCCGGCGCATCGAGTTGGCGGTTTTGATCGACCGCGGCGGCCGCGAGCTCCCCATGCAGCCGGACTTCGTCGGCAAGCGCGTCCGCGTCGAGCGGGACCGCATAATCGAGGTCGTCTTCGGCGACGACGGCGACCGCGTGATAACGTATCCCTGCCGCGCCGGCCGACGTTAGGGCCGGCTTTTTTAGGGGCGAACGTGGCTCTGCAGTCGAAAGACCTTTTGGGAATCCAGGCGCTAAGCGAGGGCGAGCTCCGCGTCATATTGGATACCGCGGCCAACTTCCAAACCATCGCCGCGCGGCCCGTTAAGAAGGTGCCGGCCCTCCGCGGAAAGACGGTGGCCAACCTTTTTTACGAACCCTCCACCCGGACGCGGCTTTCGTTCGAGCTCGCCGCCAAGCGCCTTTCGGCCGATTTCATAAACATTACGGCGGCGACGTCTTCGGCCGCCACGGGCGAAACCCTCACCGACACCGCCAAGACGGTGGAGGCGATGCAGGTCGATTTTCTGGTGGTGCGCCACTCGATGGCCGGCGCGGCCCACCAGCTCGCCCGCCAAGTCCAGTGTTCCGTCATCAACGCCGGCGACGGCCCCCACGAACACCCTACCCAAACGTTGGTGGACCTCTTTACGATTTGGGAACACAAGAAGCGCTTCGAGGGGCTTAAAGTTGCGATCGTGGGCGACCATCCCCGAAGCCCGGCGACGATATCGAACATATACGGCCTGAAGAAGATGGGCGCCGAGGTCACGCTCGTCGGCCCGTCGACCTTGATCCCGCCCGGCGTCGAACAATTCCGCGTGAGGGTGGCGACGCGCCTCGAGGAGGGCATCGCCGGGGCGGACGTAATCCTCTTGTCGCGGGTTGAGATCACCGACGCCAATCGCTTGCAGATACCGTCGCTCCGGGAGTACGCCCGCTTCTATTGTTTGACGTCGCGGCGCCTCGCGCTGGCCGCGGAGGACGCGCTCGTTTTGCACTCCGGCTCCATGAACCGCGGCGTCGAAATTTCGCCCGAAGTCGCGGACTACGCGTTCCCGCTCGTGGTCCAACAGGTGACGAACGGCATCGCGGTCCGCATGGCCGTGCTCTATTTGCTCGCCGGCGAACGCGAATGAAACTCCTTTTGCGAAACGGCCGGGTCATAGACCCCTCGCGCAACGTCGACCGGGTGTGCGACCTTTTGCTAACCGACGGCGTCGTGGCGGCGTGCGACGTGGGGCTAAACGTCCCCGAAGGCGCCGACGTATACGACGCGGCCGGTAAATGGGTGATACCCGGCGCCGTCGACCTCAACGTTCACTTCGCGGAACCGGCGCGGGCCGACCGGGAGACGGTGGCGAGTTTGTCGCGGGCGGCGGCGGCGGGCGGCGTCACGGCGGCGGTGTGCCGTCCTTGCGACGACGTGCCGTTGGATAACATCCCGCTGGCCGAGTTCCTGTTGAGCAAAAATCGACGGGAGGGTTTGGTGCGGCTCAGGCCGGTGGCGGCGTTGACCCGCGGCCGCAAAGGCGAAACGCTGACCGACGTCGGCGACCTCGTCACGGGCGGCGCGGTGGCGGTGGGCGACGACCGCCCGGTGATGAACTCCCAGGTCATGCGGCGCGGCCTGGAGTACGCCCGGAGCTTCGCCGTCCCGGTGATAACTTTTCCGGAGGACGAATCGCTGGCGGCGGGGGGCGTGATGAACGAGGGCTTCGTTTCCACGACGCTGGGCTTAAAGGGGGTTCCGTGGTCGGCGGAAGAGGTTATGGTCATCCGCGACATTATCTTGGCGCGCATGACGCGTTGGCACGTGCATATTTCGCCGGTTACGGTCGCGGGCGCCGTGGAGCTCATCCGGCGCGCCAAGGCGGACGGCATTAAAGTGACGTGCGATACGTCGCCGCACTATTTCTGGCTGACGGAGCGGGCGGTGGAAGGTTACAACACGTTCGCCAAAGTGTCGCCCCCGCTGCGCGGCGACCGCGACGTCGACGCCGTAAAAGCGGGCCTGGCGGACGGGACCATTGACGCCGTCGCCTCGCACCACGTCCCGCTCTCCGTCGTCGACAAGGACGTCGAGTTCAACGACGCCGCGTTCGGCGTCTCAGGGCTCGAGACGTTCGTGGCCCTCGGTTATACGGCGTTAGTGGCGGCGGCCGTCGTGTCCGCGGCCGATTTCGTGCGGCTTATTTCCACGGGCCCGGCGAAATTGTTCGGCCTGGCGGGCGGTTCGCTGGCGGTGGGGGCGCCGGCGGACGTCGTCGTGCTCGACCCGGAGAAGGCGTCCGTCATCAGGGCGGCGTCGTTCTTTTCCCGCGGCAAGAATACGCCGTTCGAGGGTTTGACGGCGGCGGGGTGGCCGGTTTTAACGGTCGTCGGCGGGAACGTCGTCATGAAGGACGGGCGGTTGGCGTCGCCGCCGAACCCGGCGCTGGCGCCGTAAGATTTCGGAGAAGAGAATAAAAAACCCCGGCCGAGGCCGGGGTCTTTCGTTTATTCGTCCCGGGTCGTTACCGCACGACGACCATACGCTTGGTGGCGGAGAAGTTCGGCGTCTCGAGGCGATAGAGGTAGACGCCGGCGGGAACGCTCTGGCCGTTGTCGTTGACCAGGTTCCAGTTGACGTTGACGACGCCGGCCGGCCGAGCGCCGACCTCAAACGTTTTAATCTCGCGCCCCGAGAGGTCGTAGACGCGGAGCTCGATGTTGTCGGTGGCGACGGGGAGGCCGAAGCTTATGGTAGTCGAAACGTTGGCCGGGTTGGGGTAGTTCTGGCTCAGCGCGAACGCTTTGGGTACGGCCTTGGTATCGACGCTGATGGGCCCGACGATTATGGGCTCGGCGCGCGTGACGGCCTCGAGCTTATAGCGATAGCGGCCCTCGCCGACGCCGTCGACGTACTCGTACGGGCCGCGGCCTACGATTAACTCTTCGTTAATCTTCGCCCACGACGCGTTTTCGGCCGCCGATGCGCCGCCCCCGCGGAGCGCCTCGTCGCTGCCTTCGCCCGTCACGTCGAGGCGATACAGGTTGAAGCCGAGGAGTTCGCCGTCGTGCTGCGCCCTCCACGATAGCCGTACGCCGCCGTCGACCCGGCGAGCCACGAAGTCGGATATTTTGACGTCCTCCCCCGACAGGAGGGTGCACTGGCCCCAATAGCCGAGGTAGCCGTCTTTCGTGGCCGTGACGTACATCGTACCCTCGCCGGTGAGTTTCCGCGTCGGCTCGAGCTCGACTACGCCTTCGCTGTTGGTGGCGCCGGCGCAGTAGACGTCGTCCTTTTTATAAAGGCCGACCAGCGCCCCTTCCACCGGCGCCCGCCCCGTATCGGTAACCGTGACGACGAACTTTTTCCCCGGTTCGGGAATGAACGTCGTCGGGTGCGTCGCCGTCAAGGTCTTATCGGGCTTTTTCATCCAGATTTTGGTGAAGGGGTCGCCGTTCCACATATACATGAAGACGTTCTGCATATACGGGGAGGAGGCCCCGTATATCTCGATGAGCTTGACGTTGGCGTAGTTCGTGACGCGGCCGCAGTTGAGGACGCCCTTGTCGTAGATGGCCTTGTACATCTCCTTCATATAGTCGTGGTTGGGGACGGTATACGAGGGGTCGGAGGCGCTGTTGGCGGCGACGCCGGCCTTGCCGGTGGCGTTCAGGTTCGACTCCACGAAGCATTCGGCGCCGTAGGCGAAGTTGCCGTTCAAGCAGCAGACGTCGAGCCAAATGGACGTTTTATCGCCGTTGGCGAGGCCGTGGACTTCGCTGGTGGAATAGTATTCGCTGTAAGTGTTCCAACCGGTCCAGGCGGTCTCGCTGCCGTGGCCGCGATAGGAGGCGATGTTCATGCCGGCGTTGATATAGTTCGTGACGTCCGTGTTGCGCTTGCCCTGCGAACCGTAGCACTTCGTGAAGTTCGGCTTGAATAGCGAGTAGTTGTAATTGTAGACCTCTTCGCAGCACCCCTCGTATTTGCCGGGGGCTCCTTCAAGGTGGGCGACGAGCAGCGCGTTGTTGAGCCAGTCGCTTCCGAGGTCCGGTTCTTTCTGGTATTTTATGTTCTTCTGGATAAAGTACGTGAGCTTGGCGCCGTCCTTGGTGCTATACCGGCCGACGTTGACGTCGGGGTAGGGGTCCGGTTGGCCCCCGGTCAAGCAGGAGTACCAGTAATCCGACACCATGCTGTAGCCGGGCCAATAGCCCGCGGCCACGTAATCGATGTCGCCGACGAGCAATACGTATTTCAGGACCGCCGGCGTCGTCTTGTCGTAGACCTGCTGGATGTAGTTCTTAATGCTCTCTTTGCTTGTCCCGGTTTCGGTCGTGGTGACTACCAGCGTGTAGACGCCCATCTTGTTGTAGAACTCGGCCAGCGCCTCGGCCTCGTCTTTGAAATCCGGGTAGCAGATGAAGAGGTGTTCCGGATACTCGAGGTTGCCGCCGGCGTCCATGCCGTGGTGGCCGGCCTTGTAGTTGATGACCCCCGCCCGGTAGAGCGGTTCGAAGTCGGGGTCGCGATACCCGGTGACGCGGAGGGTGTTAACGGTGTCCTGGCCGTAGTAGGTCAGTTTGACCGTGATTCTCTTGGCGACCTTGAGTTCGCCCGTGGCCGGGTTCCACCGGAACGGATGCACCCGCAGCGGTATGACCCGTATGTCGCGGAAGATCGACGGCGTGCCCAACTCGACTTTCGTCGCGGGATAGCTCGAGCCGCTCTGGTAGTACTTGTCGTCGCGGACGAACGGCAGCTGGTAATCGACGTCCGTCGCCGGCGTTTGGAACGGCCAGACGTTGTACCCGCCGAGCGTAACCTCTTCCCACGCCACGATGTCCACGCCGACCTTACGGTCGCCCGGGACCATAACCGTATCGTTTAAGGCGGGCAGCTCGGGTAGGCCGATTTTGTCCGTCGTCCCCCGGCTCCCCAGGACGACGCGGTCGTACGTGACGCCGCCGGCGCTCTCTTTCTCCCGGATGAAACCTCCCAGCGAGAAGTCGATTACGGTTTCGGACGACGTATCCCATATTACTTTGGCCGCCGCGGTCGGCGACCCGGTTCCGCCGAGGAACACGACCTCGGCCCACGCGACGGATACCGCCGCGAAAACCAAACACGTAAAAAACGTTAGCGGTTTTTTCATGCGCTCTCCCCTTGGTTTGGACTCTTACGCCTTGAAAACGTTAAAGCGTCTTCGTAGTAAAATGACTCACCTTTCCGCTCTTGCTCTACATATTAAATGCTAACCGTATCGGGGCTGGTTGTCAAGTTAAATATTATTAACCTCTCACCGCCGGCCGGCGGCCAGGATTTCAGCCAGCGCGGCCTCGACCGTCGCCTTTATTTCGTCTCGGCGCTTTTCGGTTTTGGCCTCGAAGCGCAGCACGAGCGCGGGTTGGGTATTGGAAGCCCGGACGAGCCCCCAGCCGCCGTCGAAGAGGATGCGGGCGCCGTCCACGTCTATAATTTCGTGGTCGGCGAAGCGGGCTTTTATTTCGTCGACGGCGCGGAATTTTAGGTCGTCGGGGCAGTCGACGCGAATCTCGGGCGTATCGTAATACGCGGGGAGCCGGTCGGCGAGCTCGCTGAGCGGCGCGTCGGCGTTGGCGAGGAGTTCGGCGAGGCGAAGGGCGGCGTATAGCGCGTCGTCGTAGCCGAGGTAGCGGTCGGCGAAGTAAAGGTGGCCGCTCATCTCGCCGGCGAGGAGCGCGTGCTCTTCCCTTATCTTGGCCTCGATCAGCGAGTGGCCCGTCTTCCACATCACCGGCGTGCCGCCGCGGGCCGTTATCTCCTCCGGCAGGGCTTGCGAGCATTTTACTTCGAAGATGACTTTGGCGCCGGGGTGGGCCGCGAGGACCGGCGCCGCGTAGAGCGCGAGGAGCCTGTCGCCCCAAATTATGCGGCCGCGGTCGTCTACGGCGCCCATGCGGTCGGCGTCGCCGTCGAAGGCTACGCCGGCCGCGGCTCCCGTTTCGGTTACCCGCGCCGCGAGCGACGCCATATTCTCCGGGACGGTCGGGTCGGGCCAATGGTTGGGGAACGTGCCGTCCAATTCGCAAAACAGCCCTTCGGCGTCGCACCCCGCGTCCTGCAACAGCTCCGGCATAAGCAGCGCCGCCGTGCCGTTGCCGCCGTCGGCGACGATTTTCACCCGGCGCGTAATCCGTATGCCCTCGAGGAGGGCGCGGCGATAATCGCCGAGGACGTCGCGTCGGCGGTACGTTCCGTCGCCGGCGGCGAAGGCGCCGCGGCCTATAATTTCCGCGACGCGTTTGATCTCGCGGCCGTAGATGGTCCCGCGGCCGCAACTTATTTTGAAGCCGTTGAATTGGGGCGGGTTGTGGCTGCCGGTGACCATGACGCCGCCCTCGCCCGGCGCGTATCGGCGCGTCGCGAAGTAGAACGCGGGCGTGGGGGCCGTGCCGAGGTCCACGACGTCTACGCCCGCGGCGAGCAGCGCGTCCGACACCAACGTCGCGAAGTGCTCGCTCGACGGCCGGTTGTCGCGGCAGACGAACGCCGTCTTCTTTCGGTGTTGAACCAGGTACGTTCCCACGCCGCGGCCGACGGCGGCGACGACGTCGTCCGTCAACTCGTCGCCGACGGTGCCGCGGATGTCGTATTCGCGAAATATGTTTTGGGGTATCACCGCCGAACTCCTTTTGAGTTATAGTCTCAGTATACCAAATAATTTCGCGCGCCGTAACGGCCAAGTTGGCGGCCAACGGCGCTAAACGTATTGTAAAGGCGCCGGCTTTGTGTTAATAATGCGTGAGCGAAACGTTCACCCAGGAGGTGCGAGTTGAAAGGGTTTTTAAAATCGAACGCGATGGTTTTGATTTGGTGCGCGGTCGCCGTTTCGGCCGGCTGCGCCAAGAAGGCCGAAGGCCCCGCGACGGCCGAGGGCACGGCCGCGGAGGCCCGCGCGCCCGCGGCGCCGACGGAAGACCTTCGCGGCGCGTTCGAGGCTAAGGTCGCAGAAGTTGACGCGTATATGAAAGCCCACGACGTGAAGAATACGGCCGCCGAAGAGCTCGCCGCCAAGCTCGGGGGGTTTCAAAAGGACTTCGACGGCCTCGCTGCTAAGGCGGTCGACGACCCGGAATCGGCGGCGCGGTTTAAACTCGCCGCCGAAGCTATGGCGCTTTACGTGAAAAGCCTGCGCGCCCCGGCCGGCGATATGAGCTCGCTGGAGTTAGCTATCGACGCCGAAGCGAAGTGGACCGAAGCGAAAAAAGCGGCGCCGGCGGAAGCGAAGCCTTAGCTCGAACGGCGCGTTTGGAATAACGCGCGTTACGCTCGCGATACGCGGCGTCGGTTCGCGGGCAACTTTCGCGCGGCGGCCGTGCGGCCTACGTGTCGTCGCCGCGATGCGGACGTGTGACCGCGGGGGGCAGGGGTACGGCTAAGACGAGCGGCGTTATCGTTTGGCGGCCGCGCGGGGTAGCGGAAAAAAATATCCGCGTCCCCGTTCGGCCGCGCATTTTTTGCTTGACACCCAATATGTTGTGGTGTAGAATTACATGGACATACGATATATGGGCTTTGAAGATTTCATATCACTTTGCGCGGTTTGTCATATGGGTATGATTTTGCCGGTAAGAGGGCGTCGTGTTGTGCGGGTGCGGGTGCGCGCGGTCCGGGAAGCCGGGACGTTATGGCCATAGGAGCAGGCCGGAAGTCGGCGCGCGTTAGGGCGCGGCTGGAAGCGCGCGCGTTGTTGAACGAGATGGGCGTGCGCGGCTCGCACGCCGAGAAAATAATTATCGAAGCGTTAGACGAGCTCGAGGATTTGGGCAACTTCGGCGGCGAGATTTTGGAGGCGGTGGTGAGGGCCAAAGCCAAGGAGGCGGAGGCCGTCTGGGAACGCAACGTGCCGGCGGCCCGGGGCGACGAGTGGGAAGAGCCCGAGATCGAACTGACGGACAACGCCCTCGAGGTCTTGAAGCGGCGCTACCTCCGCCGCGACGCGGAAGGGAACCCGCTCGAGGAACCGCGCGAGATGTTCTGGCGCGTGGCATGGGCGGTCGCCGAAGCGGAGCGGATGTATAACCCCATGGCGGACCTCGAGCCCGTGGCGCGGGAGTTCTTCGGCATTATGGCGCGGCGGGAGTTCATGCCTAACTCTCCGACGTTGATGAACGCCGGTCGCGAGCTCGGCCAACTGGCGGCGTGTTTCGTGCTGCCGGTCGAAGACTCGATGGAATCCATTTTCGAAGCCATCAAAGACACGGCCCTCATCCATAAAAGCGGCGGCGGCACCGGTTTTTCGTTCTCCCGCCTTCGCCCCAAAAACGACGTCGTCATGTCCACCAAAGGCATCTCCAGCGGGCCGATCTCTTTCATGCAGGTCTTCGACGCGGCGACGGAAGCCATAAAGCAAGGCGGGACCCGCCGCGGCGCCAATATGGGCATCCTGCGCGTCGACCACCCCGATATCATGGAGTTTATAACGTGCAAGGCCGACGAGAACCGGCTCAACAACTTCAATATCTCGGTGGCGCTGACCGACCAATTCATGGCCGCGCTGGCCGCGGAAGAGACCTACCCGCTCATCAACCCGCGAACCGGCGAGGAGACGGGTCGGCTGCCGGCGGCCAGGGTCTTCCACAAGGTCGTCGAGATGGCTCACCGCAACGGCGAGCCGGGCGTAATTTTTATCGACCGCGTCAACGCCGGCAACCCCACCCCCCACGTCGGCGCGATCGAATCTACCAATCCGTGCGGCGAGCAACCGCTCCTCCCTTACGAGTCGTGCAACCTCGGCTCCGTCAACCTCGGTTTGATGGAGCGGGAGGAAAAGGGCCGCCAGGTCGTCGATTGGGAAAGGCTCGCCCCCACGGTTCACGCCGCGGTCCGCTTCCTCGACGACGTGATAGAAGTCAACCGCTACCCCCTGGCCAAGATAGAGGAGAATACCAAGGCCAACCGCAAGATAGGCCTCGGCGTTATGGGTTTCGCCGACCTCCTTATTAAACTTCGGATACCGTACGACTCCGAGGAAGCGGAGGAGGTCGCGCGGCAGGTGATGGAGTTCGTCGACCTAGAGTCGAAGCGGGCGTCGGCGCGGCTGGCGGAGGAGAGGGGAGTCTTCCCCCATTTCCGGGGCAGCGTTTACGACCGCCCGGGCGCCGCCCGCTTGCGCAACGCCACCACCACGACCGTAGCCCCCACCGGCACGATCAGCATTATCGCCGGCGCCTCCAGCGGCATCGAGCCCATCTACGCGCTGTGCTTCTACCGGCGCGTGCTCGACGACGATACGCTGGTCGAGGTCAACCCGCTTTTCGCCCGGGCGGCGGAGGCGGCCGGCATCGCCAGCGAGGACTTATTCGAAAGCCTCGCTCGCGGCGAGTCGATCCAGCGGCGCGACGACGTACCCGACGAGTTAAAGCGTATTTTCGTGACCGCGCACGACGTTTCGCCGGAGTGGCACGTCCGGATTCAGGCCGCTTTCCAAAAGCACACCGACAACGCCGTATCCAAGACCATCAATTTCCCGCAATCGGCCGCCTTGGAGGACGTGGAAAACGCGTACTTGTTGGCGTGCGAGTTGAAGTGCAAAGGCGTGACTATCTATCGCGACGGCTCGAGGTCGGCGCAGGTGTTGAACGTCGGGGAGGCGGCGGTTAAAGAGGCCGAGGCCGAAAGCGCCCCTTCCCGCCAGTTGGGCGTGGCGCCCAGGCCCCGGCCTCCCGTCACGCACGGCATTACGGAGAAGGTGGCCACCGGGTGCGGCAACCTGTACGTGACGTTGAATTGGGACGAGGACGGCCTGTGCGAGATATTCGCCAAAATGGGGAAGTCCGGCGGGTGCATTTCGTCGCATTCCGAGGCCTCCTCGCGGCTCATATCGCTCGCCCTCCGCGCCGGCGTAACCGTCAAGTCTATAGTAAAACAGCTTCGCGGGATTCGATGCCCGATGCCGACGTGGCAAAACGGCGAAGCCATATTGAGCTGCCCCGACGCCATCGGCATCGTTATTGAACGTCATATGGGGGCGAAGACGACGCCGCTTTTCGACGCCCCGCCCGTCGCGGAGGAAATGGAAGCCATGCGGCGGGAACGAATGTTGAAAGAACTCGCCAACGTCGGCCCCCAATGCCCGGAGTGCTCCGGCCTCTTGGAAATCGCCGAGGGGTGTTTGACGTGTCGCGCGTGCGGGTTTACGAGGTGCGGCTAGTTGGGCCGCGGCCGCGCGAGAGGAGGTGAACGGGCCCTCATGGCGACCAAGAAGAAAACGTCTAAAAAGAAGTCAACTACCAAGAAGACGTGCGGTATGACTAAAAGGTAATTCCGCCTACCCCCGGGCGGCCGGCGTAAAGCGCACCTGCCGGCGCACGGCGGCCCGGAGCAAGAGAGCAGGGCTTTGGCCCGGGTAGGGCATGGATATCTCGGGCTCTCCTTAGCGGAAGGTGGTGAGATGATGGCGACGAAGAAGAAAGCCACTACCAAAAAGCCGGCTAAGAAGAAGACTACCGCCAAGAAGAAGACCACGAAGAAGAAGGCCGCTACCAAGAAGAAGTAGCTTTCGGATTCGGCTGTCAACGTGGAACCACGCCTGGGACCTCTTCGCCGGCTTGATGCAGCGCCGGAAACCGATAGCGACCTGTGGGGAGGGGCCGCGGGTGCGGCCCTTCCCCCGGAACGGCGTTGGGGGCCGTGAAGGGGTTGGGACCGGACGTCGGCCGTTTCCTACTGCAGTAGGATTGGGTTGGGCCCGGGGCGGGGATAGAAGCCCCGCGTAGGCGTTAGGGGGGAACGTGGGCGTTAACGTAAATAATATTTTTGCTGTAATTATCTATAACGACGTGTTTATAAACGTTGAAGCGGAGCCGGCCCTGACCCGGCTAAAAACCGTGGAATTGGAATTCGGACGTCGAAGTGTAACGTTGTGTCGCGTCGTAACGTCGTACGGGCGTCGGCCCGGTGCCCGAAGTGCTCGGGTGTTATGAGGAGTTCCGGGTCAATTATTAACGGTTCGTGTCTTGCGGGTTTTCTTGTTGTAGTCGGCGTTAATCGTCGGTTACATGAGAGGAGGTGACGGCCCGCAATGGCAACCAAGAAGAAAAGCAAGCCTAAAAAGACGACACCTAAGAAGTAGCGATGAATCGACCCGTCAAGCCGCCCTTCGGGGCGGCTTTCGCGTCGCTCCTTTATTGCGCCTATCGGCCGGAATTTTTTGATATAATTATTGAGGGTCGCGCCGTCGGGTGTCGTTATTATTTTAGCTGCGCCGCGAGGGGCGCGCCGGTTTCGGCTTAACCCCCGACGGAAACCTTTGGCCATGGCCGCGATATCGTTCCGAGAATATCTGGCCCAGAACGTCGTCGTCGCCGACGGCGCTATGGGAACGTACTTATATTCCAAAGGAGTCGAGGCGGGGCGTTGCCTCGAGGAGCTTAACGCCACCCGGCCCGACCTCGTCGCCGGCGCGCACGCCGAGTACTTGGCGGCCGGGGCGCGCCTCCTCGAGACCAATTCCTTCGCCGCTAACGGCGTCAAGCTAAGCCGCTTCAACTTAGAAGGCCGCGTCGTAGAGTTGAATCGACGGGCGGCGGCCCTCGCCGTGAAGGCCGCGGCCGGCGAAGCCTTCGTCGCCGGTTCGGTCGGGCCCTTGGGCGCGTTGATGAAACCTTTCGGGTATCTGAGCGAGGACGAGGCCCGGGAGCTCTTCCGGGACCAGATGACCGGCCTCCTCGAAGGCGGCGTAGACCTCGTAAGTATCGAGACGATGTCTTCGCTCGTAGAGGCCGAGATCGCCCTGGCGGTATGGCGGGGATTGACCGAACTCCCGGCGGTCGTCTCGTTGACGTTCCTCCCCGACGGGACGACGAAGTTCGGCGACGACGTCGTCGTCGCCTTCACGTCTCTCGTGGCCGGGGGCGCAACCGTCGTCGGCTTGAACTGCAACCTCGGCCCCAAGGAGACCTACGACGTCGTGGCCGAGCGGGTTCTGGCGGAGCCGCCGACGGCCGCGACGTGGTATTTGAGCGCTATGCCGAACGCCGGGTACCCGGCGAGCGTGGGGGGTCGCGCGGTCTTCGGCGCCACGCCGGAATATTTCGGCGAGTATGCCGGCATGTTCGCCGAGCTGGGCGTAAACGTCCTCGGCGGTTGCTGCGGCACGACGCCGCGCCACGTGGAGGCGATGGCGAAAGCGCTCGCGGGATTGCGGCCCGCGCGTCGCGCCGCCCCGGCGGCGGTCGGCGAAATGCCGGCGGCGGGTTTGGCTAAGCCGGCCGCGCGCGTCGAGGGCGGCCGCTTCGCCGATAAACTGGGCCGGCAGTTCGTCGTCACCGCGGAGGTCGACCCGCCGCGCGGCGCCGATTGCGGCCGGGCGGTGGAGGGGGCCGCGCGCCTTAAGGAGTTGGGGGTCGACGCCGTAAACGTTGCCGATAACCCCTTGGCCCAAGTACGGATGTCGTCCGTGGCGCTGGCCCATATCATCCGCGAGGAAGTGGGGCTGGAAACCATACTGCACTTTACGTGCCGCGACCGCAATCTGCTGGGCCTCCAGTCCGAGCTCGTCGGCGCCGCGGCGTTGGGAATCGGCGTAATCCTCGCCTTGACGGGCGACCCGTCGGAGGTGGGCGATTACCCGAAAGCCACGTCGGTTTTCGACCTCGACTCCACCGGCCTCGTGCGCCTCGTGACCAAATTGCGTTCCGGGGCCGACCTCTCCGACAAACCGATAGGCGAACCGTTCGACGTAACGGTCGGCGTGGCCTTGAACCCCGGCGCGCAGGACCTCGACCGCGAGTACCAACGTTTCCGCGAAAAGGTGGAGGCCGGGGCCGATTTCGCGATGACCCAGCCTTTTTACGACGCCGCGGTATGGTTCGATTTCCTGGAACGATACGGCGAGCCGCCTATACCCGTTATCCTCGGCCTATTGCCCTTCAAATCGTTCCGCCACGCGCAGTTTTTGCATTACGAGGTCCCGGGCATCGACGTGCCGCCGGCGGCGCTGGCGCGAATGGAGGCCGCCGCGGCCCGCGGCAAGGATGCCGGGCGCGCCGAGGGATTGGCGATCGCGCGCGAACTTTTGGCGCGGGTGCGCGACGCGTGTCAGGGGATTTTCATAATCCCGCCGCCCGGGAGTTTCGACGTCGTGGGCGAGGTCTTGGCGTAACGTCGGCCGCCGCCCCGAGAGGAGGCCCCATGGCTAACGGCGATACCTTCGATAGAGACGAGGCGCTGTTCCTCTCCATAATGTACTCGTTTCACGCCGCCGCGATGCAGCAGATGGGTAAAATCGCGAACCCCTTTACCGGCAAAATCGAGCGGGACCTGGACGCCGCCCGCGGCACCATAGACGTGCTCCTCATGTTCCGCAAAAAGACGGAAGGCAATTTGACCGACCGCGAGCGGCGCGTCTTGACCAACTTGATCACCGAACTTCAGCTCAATTTCGTCGACGAGCGCAAGCGCGAGCCGGCCGCGGCGAAAGAGGCCGCCCCGGCCGCGAGCGAGGCGCCGGCGCCGCCGGGACCTTCCGGCGAGGGCGGCGAAGAGGCCGCGGCGGCGGAAACCAGCGCGGCTGAAGCCGATAGCGCGGTCGGGGAACGGCCCGAGGAAAAGGCGGCCCCCAAACCCCCCGGCGCCAAAAAGAAGAAGGGGAGCTGAGAGGTGCCCGTTTACGACGGCTCGCGGGTGCACGAGATTCGGCAAGACCTCTATTTCGCCCGGGGCGTACGCGACGCCGCGCCGGTGCGGGATATATTACGGATGCTCGGCGCCGCCGAGGGCCCGGTCTTGATAAAGGCCAACTGGTTCAGCCCGTACCCGGGCCAGTTCACCGACGCCGCGACGTTGGCGCTGGCGTGCGACGCCGTCGACGGCGAGAAAATAATAATCGAAGGTCACGCCGCCATGCGCAACGACGGTTCGCGCCGGATAACCCGCCAAAACGGCCGCGAGAACTGGGATTGGATCCGCGAACAGGAGGCCGCGTACTTCGCCCGCTTCGGCCTTGACGCCGTGCTCGCGCGCGACGACGTGACGTACGTTAACGTCACGGACGAAGTTTGGGCCGGGCGCGCCGTCCCCGCCGCGGAGGTGCGCGCCGCACTGGAGGGCGCCGGGACGCCGCTGGCCTTCGACGAGTTATACGGCGCCATGCCGGCTAAGCTCCTGGCGTGGCGCGGCCGGCCGCTGTTGGACCTCGCGCGCGTGAAGGTCCCCGACCCAACCTCCGACGCCCCCGGTTTCAGCCTCTCGCTCAAGAATATGTTTGGCCTTATTCCCGAGCCGAACCGCGGCGCCTACCACGAGCGTCTCCCGGACGCGATAACGGACGCCCACCTGTTGTACGGCGCGTTCTTCCGCGTCGTCGGCGCGTGCGAGGGGATATTCCACGCCGTGCGCGTGCGCGCGGGCGGCGCGTACGAAACCGACTGGGGGGACCGCTACGACGACCTCGAGAATCTGGGTATCGTCGTCGCCGGCGCTAAGCCGGCGGAGGTGGACGCCTTCACCGCGGCGCTCTTCGGCCTGGACATTAGCTCGCGCGCCGTCATGAAGGCCGCCGAAGGGCGGCTGGGATGGTGGGACAAAATGGTGGTGCTGGAAGCGGCGCGGTACGGCTTGGAAGGATAGCGTAGGCGCACGTTTTTTATTAAAAAAACCGGCCCCGGGGCCGGCTTTTTTACTCGCTGTTATCTCGTCTTTATCGTCAGCGCGACGACGACGCCGACGGCGGCGACGATGGCCCCGGTAACCCAGGGCGAGCCCTGGCTGGCTCAAGGCGCGAGGCCCCGCGGCGCGAGCGCGAGGGTGTGGAAGAAGTACCCCGCGGCGAATCCCGCCCCCCCCAGAAGGACCGCTATGCCGAACTTGACCATATCACCGCCGCGCTAACGCCGCGAACAATACACCTATTATGGAGCCTAAGCCGCCCGTGAGCCACGGGCTCGAGGTGGCGGGTCAAGCCGAGCCGACGCAACGCGTCAGGTAACCCCAACCGAACCCCAGCGCGCCGCCTATCAGCGCTCCCAACAGGACCTTAGCGGCCGCCGCCATAAGGCCCGCCGGTGAGGTAGTCCTGCGCCGAGAACGCGGCCGCGGCGCCGTCCCCTACCGCGGTCGCGACCTGTTTGAGGGTTTTCGAGCGGCAATCGCCCGCGGCGAAGATGCCGGGCGCGCTGGTCCGCATGTCTTCGTCGGTTACGATGAGGCCGTTCGCGTCGAGCTCGACCAGGTCCTTTACCAAGGCCGTGTTAGGGTCGACCCCCACGTAGAGGAAGACGCCGTCGACGGCGAGCTCGCTTTCGCCGTCGGTCTCGACGTTTTTAATCCTCAAGCCGGTAAGGCCGTCGGCGTTGCCTATCATCTCGGTTACGACGGACCCCCATAAAAATTCGATTTTCTCGCTGGCGAACGCCTTTTCTTGTATTATCTTCTCGGCGCGCAGTTTATCCCGGCGGTGTATCACGTAGACTTTGCTCGCGAACCTGGTGAGGTAAACGGCTTCCTTCACGGCGCTGTCGCCGCCGCCCACGACCGCCACCGGCTTGTCGCGGTAGAGGGGGCCGTCGCACGTGGCGCAGGTGGTTACGCCCATCCCCCAAAATTCGCTCTCGCCCGGCACGCCGAGCCTGCGGCTTTCGGTCCCGGTCGCGACGATGACGGCCTTGGCCCGGTAATCCGCTTTGGCGCTCTCGAGCAGGTATTCGTCGCCGTCGGCGCGGACCCTTTTTATTTCGGCGGTCGCGAACTTAAGGCCGAAGCGTTCCGCCTGCTTCCGCATCCTCTCCATAAGTTCCGCGCCGGAGAGCGGGTCCGGAAACCCGGGGTAGTTCTCGATTATATCGGTGAGTACGATCTGTCCGCCGGTTAAGGGTTTGGCTTCCAGCAGTATCGCGTCTATCCGGCCGCGAGCCGCGTAAATGCCGGCGGTCAAGCCGGCGGGGCCCCCTCCCACGATGGCGAGTTCGTGTTCTTCGACGGCCACCGTTACCGCACCCTGCGCAAGAGTACCAGCCGTTCGTACTCTTTTTTCATACAACGGTTCATGACGACCTCGAGGCCGGCCTCTTGCGCCAGGGCCGCGAATTCCTCGTCGATTACGCCGAGTTGAAGCCAGATGACCTTGGCGCCCAACCCGACCGCGTCTTCAATAACGCCCCCCAGGTGTTCGGGCCTGCGGAACACGTCGACGATGTCGACCGATTCGGGTATGTTCCTTATGTAGGGCCACGAAATTTCGCCCAGCACGGATTCGTACCGCGGGTTGACCGGATAGATCCGAAAGCCGTGGCGTTTTAAGAACCGCGCGACGCGGTTGGCCGGGGTCTCTTGTTTGGGCGTCAAACCCGCGACGGCGACGTTTTTGTGGCTCTTGAGTATCTCCGTCAGTCGTGCGTCGCTCGGGTTTTGGAATTTTTCGAACTTTTCGTCGTTCATAGCTAACCGCTCCCGATGAGGATTATCGCAGTCGGGCGATTCGTAGGAAGTTATTTGTCAGCGGTTCTCGCGCCCCCGGGACGGCGGCCGAGAGTGCACATTACCTTTTCGCGCGACGTGAGCCGCGTTACGTCAATACGCGTTTTGCCCCGGTATCTACAAAAGGTTTAAGGCGAGCCGCGTTAAAAAATCTTTCTAAAAAGCTTTGGCCGCTGCGGCCTGCCGCCGCCCCCGTCAGCGGCCTCAACCCGCTTTGATACTACACCCGTCGCCGGCGCGCGGTTTCGACGGCGCCGGCGCGACGCGGGATATCAACCGCCGGGTTTTTGGCGAGTCGCACGCGGGACAGCGCCCTTCGACGTCGTCCGCCGTGCGGCACAACCGTTCGTATACGGCACCGCATGCTTCGCATTTGAATTCGTATATCGGCATACCGTACGTCGGGACGCTTGAAACCGGTCGGCGTTTCGCATCTCCTGCCGCATGACGCCCGTAAAAACCGCGGCGGCCGCCGGACTCATTTTTCGTTCTTTCGCGGTTTACTTTTTTCCCGCCCCGCTCTCCTTGCCCTTACGCATCTCCCAAAACTTGTCCTTCATTTGGGCCCATTTTTCGGGATGGTTCTTTTCCATATGGGCCGCGTACTCCTCATCCGTCATGAAGAGCGTTTTGCACTCTTTGCAGATGAGGTCCTCGCCGGGGGCGGGGCACGCGATTTCTTCCCCGGCCGCGGTCTTAGCCGCCGTCTCGGCCGCGGTCTCGGCGGTAGCAACCTCCTCTTTTTTCTTGCAACCGCAGAAGGCGGCCGCAAGGCTTAACGCCAAGCTTGAAATTATTATGGCTTTTAAGAAATTCACGTTTAAACCTCCTCTTAATATAAATACGGTTAATGTTATCATAAATACGTCGAATTTTCAACTACGCTCGCCTAAGCTCAATAATTTCATCCCTTAGCGACTCGGGACCTTTTGCGGCGTCCAGCCATACGGCCCGGCGTTCGTGTTTTAGCCACGTGCGTTGCCTTTTTGCCAGGCGCCGCGTTTCGCGCCCGACGAGCGCGTACGCCGTTTCCGCGTCGAGCTCGCCCTGCAAGAGTTGCACCATTTGACGGTACCCTATGGCGTTGAGGGGAGGCGCCGACGGATTGTCGACCTTGGCTAGCAGGTCGCGGGTTTCGGCAAGTAGGCCGGCGCCGACCATGCGTCGCGTCCGCGCCTCGATCCGGTCCGCGAGCCAACGCCGCGGCGCGTCCAGAGCGACGACGGTTATTTCGTCGATGCCGAGCGGCCGCGCGCCCCTGGAATGAATTTCCGTTAATGGGACGCCGGTTAACTCCCATACCTCAAGCGCGCGCAAGATGCGTTTCTCGTCCGAGGGCGAGATGCTGGCCGCGGCGGCCGCGTCTACCGCGCTTAAATATTCGTGCAGGTCCTCGCCCGCGGCCTGGCGCGCGCGCAACGCGCCTCGGACGGCGGCGTCCGCGGGTGGCGCCTCGCAGATCCCGTCGACGAGGGCGCGGAAGTAGAGGCCGCTGCCGCCGACGACCACCGGCAATTTCCCCCGGTGCCACAACTCGTTGCAAACCGCCCGCCCTTCTTCCATATAGCGGCCCGCGCTATAGGGGGTGCCCGGTTCGACCACGTCCACCATGAGGAACTCGTAACCGCGTCTCGCCGCGCCCGTTAGTTTGGCGGTCCCGACGTCGGCGCCGCGGTATATCTTCGCCGAGTCGCACGCGACGATCGAAACGGCTTCGGGGCCGCCCAACGCGTCGGCCAACGCCGTCGCCAAGTTCCCCTTCCCGGTGCAGCTAAGGCCGACTATCGCTATCAATTCCCGCCGCATAACTATAAAATCTAATATGAACGGGGGTGCTTTTCAACCGTAGACTTGGGATATTAACTTGATTTTATAAATTAGGTTTATTATACTAAAAATTGGTGCGTATTAAACGGATAATCAACGCCACGGGGGTAATTTTACATACCGGCGCCGGCCGTGCCCCATGGGGCGCCGCCGTCCTCGGGCGCGCGGCCCATATCGTAGAAGGGTACAGCAACCTCGAGGTTGACTTGGAGAGCGGCGAACGCGGCCACCGCGATATGTCGGTCGCCGCGCCGCTGCGCGAGTTGACGGGGGCCGAAGACGCGTTGGTGGTCAATAACAACGCCGCGGCGGTATTGCTCGCGCTGCGCGCTTTGGGTGACGGCCGGCCCGCCGCGGCTAGCCGCGGCCAACTCGTGGAAATAGGCGGCGCTTTCCGGTTGCCCGCCGTTATGGCTTCCGGCGGCGTCGACCTTATGCCGGTGGGGACGGTGAACGTAACGCGGGTGGAGGATTTTCGGCGCGCCCTCGACGGCGGCGCGTCGCTAGTGGTCCTGGCCCACCGCAGCAATTTCTACTTTCGCGGCCGGTACGAGGAACCGCGGCCCGACGAAGTAGTAGCCCTGGCGGCCGAATACGGGAAGCCCGTCCTATACGACTTGGGCAGCGGTTTACTCAGTAGGTCGTTATACCCGGAATTGGTTTCGGCGGACGAGCCGTCGGTGGAGAGTTTACTCGATGCCGGCGTGGACGTCGTGTGTTTTTCGGGGGATAAATTACTCGGCGGCCCGCAGGCCGGCATCGCGGTGGGTAACGCGGCGGCTGTCCGCGAGTTGCGACAAGATAGTTTATACCGGGCGGTCCGGGCCGGCAAGGAGACGTACGCTTTGCTCGGCGCGGTGTTGGAAGCGTACCTGCAGGGAGAAGCGGCGTTGGAAGAGATTCCGACGCATCGGCTGCTTAAACGCTCGCTCGGCGAACTGAAGGAACTAGCCGTTGTGGCCGCGGGCCATTTTCGGGATGCCCGGGTAGCCGGTTTGGAGGTACGCACGGCCGAAGCTGAGTCCTATGTCGGCGGCGGGACGCTGCCGTACGTGCGGCTGCCCACGGCGGTCGTCGCGTTAAGGCACGAGCGCCTTTCCCCCCACGCGCTAAGCGGGGCGCTCCGGCAGCTCGAGCCGCCGGTCCTGGCCCGGGCGACGGGCGACGCGGTTTTTGTCGATATGCGAAGTCTCCTCGACAGTGATTTGGCTTTGCTCGAGCGGGCGGCGAAAGGATTATCGGCCGTGGCGGGATAACGCCGCGGCGTCAAGTGCCGGTTTACGGGGAGGGGCGGGATGGTAATTTCGCTTGACTCCAAACCCGCAACTCGTTAATATTAGCGGGTTAATTATATTAATAGGGGGGCGCCGCGTCCGCCGCGGCAAACGTAAAAATGGGTGCCACGAAAATAACATTACCGGCACTTTTGACGTTATGCGCGGTGTCGCTAGCCGCCGCCAATGGCGGCGAGACGACGGCAACGTTTTTGACGCTCGGCGTCGGCGGCCGGCCTTCAGCTATGGGCGAATCGTACGCCGGCCTGGCCGAAGGCGTCAACGCGTTGGGGTATAACCCGGCGGGCGTCGCGAACCTGGAGGCGCCCGAGGTTTCGGCGATGCACGCCGAATGGCTCGAGGATTTGCGTTACGAATACGTTGCTTTTGCCTATCCTTTCGCGTGGGGGACGCTGGGCGGCGACGTGCGAGCCTTAACCGCCAGCGGCCTCGAACTCCGCACCGACCCCGTTAACCCGCCCGAGGAACCCGAAGGGACTTTCGGCGCCACCGACGTCGCCGTCGACTTGAGTTACGCTTACCCGGTAAGCCGCGTTCTGGCTTTCGGCGCCAACGCGAAAGTAATAAACCAAAAAATATACGACGTTTCCGCTATGGGGGTCGCGGGCGATGTCGGCGTTTATTGGGCGCCCCATCGGTCGTTGAGCGCGGGATTGGCGGCGAGGAACCTCGGGCCGCCGGTGACGTTCGAGGAAGAGTCGAGCCCCTTGCCCATGACGGCGGAATTGGGCTTCGGTTACCGGATATACGGCCGCAAACTAATAGTGTGCGGCGCGGCCGAGAAACCCTTCAAAGACGATTTCCTATACAAAGGCGGCGCCGAGTTTTCGCCGTTCGAGTTCATTTCGGGGCGGGTCGGTTACATTTACGGCCTGGATACCGGGGACGGCGCCGGCCTTACCGGCGGCCTGGGCGTGAACGTCGCCGGGTTTTCCTTCGACTTCGCGGTGGCGCCTTACGGCGACCTGGAAACCACCTACCGCGCCGGCTTTACGTACGTCTTCGGCCGGGAAAGGCGCCGCATTACGGAGGAGGTTACGGCCGAATTCGAACGGCAGCGCCGGGAAATGATCGCTTCGCTGTCCGCCAAGGCCGAGAGTTACTACGGCGCCGGGAATTATCAAGGCGCCGCGGATACCTGGGACCTGATACTGGTTTGGGACCCGGAGAACGCGGAGGCCGGGTCGAAATTGGAAGAAGCACGCGACCGGTTGAACGAGGAACTCGTCGCGGAACACGTTCGGAACGCCGAGGCGTTTTTCGCCGACGGTAAATTCAGCGAAGCGGCGCTGGAATACTCCATGGCGGAGAAGATAGACCCGACGAACGAGGCCGCGATCGCGGGCCTGGCGCGGGCCGAGGAAAAATTGGCCGAGGAGGAAGCGCGTCAAAAAGAGGAGATCGCCAGGTTGTTGGCGCAGGCGCGGGCCGCGTACAGCCGCGGCGAGTACTCGACGGCGGTTACCAGGTGGGAATCGGTGCTTGCCCTCGAGCCTGAAAACGTCGAGGCGGCGGCCAACCTTAAAGACGCCCAGGCCCGCGTGGCCAGTATGGTCGAGGATTATAAAGCCAGCGCGCGGCGCTACGCCGACGTCGGCAATTGGGTATCCGCGTCGTCGAGCTGGAAGCGGGCTCTTCAGTTGGCGCCCGACGACGCCGAAGCGGCGGAAGGCCGCGCGAAGGCTCACGCCGTCCTGGCCCGGGAGGCGGAAACGCTAGCGAACGCCGGCGTCTCGTTATACGAACGCGGCGACGTGAACGGCGCGGAGGCGAAGATGATAGCCGCGTTGAAC
>Ga0153916_10000685_pt1 | contig 23214 bp, 22 predicted proteins | sample Opewatmetagenome_FD_109642 | JGI IMG/M metagenome (GOLD analysis project Ga0153916, IMG submission 109642) | Freshwater wetland microbial communities from Ohio, USA - Open water 3 Core 3 Depth 4 metaG | ecosystem: Environmental > Aquatic > Freshwater > Wetlands | place: USA: Ohio, Lake Erie...
CAGGGATAATTACACCTGCCAATATTGCGGTCAGCACGTCCCTTATCTTACCGTCGATCATGTCGTACCACGCCATCTAGGGGGTGAGCATGTGTGGACAAACCTGGTGGCTGCATGCCCGCATTGCAATCATCGCAAAGGTGGGCGAACTATAGAGCAGGCACAAATGCACTTGTTGCACCTACCATCGATACCCCCTGCCTCAGCGTCCTACCTCTTTGCCAGGCACCTGCACGAAAACCAGGATTGGGTGCCGTTCGTTTCCGGTTGGTAAATCAGCCTGATAGCCACAATTAACCCATGCCCAACAGCTTCACCAGGAGCTGTGGGCTTACGAATACTTCCAGGATGGCAGAAACCAGGAAGAGGGGCACTACCAGTGCCAGGGTGATCTTGGCCCAATCGGCAATGGAGCTTACCAGGCCCTCTCCGATTGTTTGGTGACGATAGGGTGTCACCAGGCTGGCACCCACCTGGAGAATCGCGGCACCTGAAAGGATCAGGGCGGGAATCTCAAAGATGCCATGGGGTAATGTGACCGCTGCCAGCACCGTAAGGGGATTGATCCCCGTCAGGCTCACCGCACCGGTGAAGATGCCAATGATGATCATAGGGAGCATCAGGATGAGTGCCCCCGCCACGCCGAGTGTGAAGGCACCCAGCACGATGGCAATGATCACTGCCCGCAGGTTGTGCCACCAAATGGTGACCACACTGCTGGCGCTGAAGAACCCCAGCTGTCGGAATTGAGCCAAAATCTGGGTATCGATGATTTTTAAGCTATCCAGTGGTAATAACCCCGGGGGAATGCCGGTATTATTCACGAATGCGACGCCCAGATAAGTGCCAGCTGCCAGTAGAATGGCCATCCAGCAGATTGGGATTAACATCCGGCGCAAGGTACGCGGAATTTCCTGGCGGTACCATGTGCCAATGGAGCTGGAATCTCCGATAAATTCCCCCCGAAACACGCGCCACATCCAGCGTAGATTGAGGGTATCAATCTCCCTGCCTAATAATTCTTCGCGGTTAAAATGGGTGATACCCATCCGGATTAGCAGACCTGCCAGGATTAACAAAGCCAGAACCACCCACCACAAGACGCGATAATCTGCCCATAGCATCATGACCGACTCAGCCTGGATTAGCAACGTCACAGGAATGATGATGAAGGAGGCTAATAGATTGGCAGCACGCACTGAGGTGGTCTGAGTAGATATAACCACTGCCCCACTCACCATCACCAGAGCCTGTACGGCAGTCAGCATGCAGACCAAAACCAGGAACATTGGTTCGGCCCTCCAACCGGATGAACGATAAATTCCGATCAGATAAACAAGCATGCCAAAATAAGCAGCTACGAGGGGTGTGATGAGCGAGGCCAGCAGTTTGCCAACATAGAGCTGTGAATCTGTCAGCGGGCTGCTTAATAACGGCTCAATACTACGGCGCTCTGTTTCTCCAGCAAAGCTTTCCAGTGCAATCACCAATGAGATGGATATGGGGAAAAACCCAACGATCATCAGCAGGAAAGGGATGAAACGCTCTGCCAGGATATTGGCACCATATCTTTCTACGAAGCCCAGTACCTGGCGAGTGGTGAAATTTGCCAGGAATGGGAAGAATAGAGTGAGCAGAATCACTGGCAGGAAGATACGCCAGTCCCTCAGCTGGTCACGTAATTCCCGCCGGGTGATGATCAGGGCTCGTTGGAAGCTATCGACCACGGTGAGGTTCTCCCGCCTGCCTTATAGGGCTTTTTGTGCCCTGTGAGGGCTCATCACCATCCGCGGCACTGACCGCCTGGAGGTAGACCTTTTCTAAGCTGCGTGGCACTTCGTGTAATCCAACCACAGGCAGACCCATACCCACAAGGGACTGGATGATTAATGGATTAGATTCAGCTGGGGTGGCAGTCCGGTAGCGGAACCAATCCGGACCACGATCAGTCAACGTGGCACCATCTGGCAGGGCGGGTGAAAATTCATCCTTCACCACACCCAGGCGTAGCTCAAACTGTGGCACACCCAACAGGCGGATCTTGAGCTCTTCTACATCACCGTTGATGATGATCCTGCCCCGGTGAATGATGGCGATATTATCAGCCAGCTCTTCAGCTTCTGCCAGGTTGTGAGTGCAGACGATAATTGCCCGTTGAGCCGAGCGCAAGCCTTGGATGGCATCCCTTACCAAGCGTGCACTCTCTGGGTCCATGGCTGAGGTGGGTTCATCCATCAACAGGACGGGTGGGTTATGTAGTAAGGCGCGCGCCAGAGCGAGTTTCTGACGCATGCCCTTTGAGTATTCCCCTATTTTTCGTTTTCTCTCATTGCTCAAGCTGAATTGATCCAATAACTCGTCCGCGCGCTGGCGGCGTTGATCGGTGGTCATGCGATAAACCTGGCCAAAGAAATCGAGGTATTCAACAGCTGACATGCGCCCGTACAAGCCATGTTGCTCGGTGAGGATACCCACTGAGGCGCGCACCCTCTCAGCCTGTGTGAGGACATCATAACCTGCCACGCGCGCCCACCCTGATGTGGGGCGGAGCACAGACGTGAGCATGCGCAGGGTGGTGGTCTTACCGGCGCCGTTCGGTCCGAGCAATGCCAGAACCTCGCCCGACTTAACTTCCAGGCTCACTCCATCAACTGCCAGGAAATCATCGAATTGTTTACACAGATTTTCGGTTTGGATCATTAATACCGGCAAATTGGGAAATAGAATCGATTAACGCCAGTGTAGCAATGACACCGGATCAGGATTCAGGCGGCTGGACCTTGGCCTCGAGAGAAGCGCGTGGCCTATGACGCCAGATGAGCAGTCCGCTGGCAATGACGATCACAACCAGCATGACAGTCTGGTTGATGTTGATTGTACCAACCCGTGGTGCGTCAAGCTTGAGGAATTCAAGGAAGAACCGGCCAATTGGATAACCTATCAGATAGGTCAGGAACAGGTCTCCTTCTTTCAGCTTCTGCGGGAACCGCCTCTCCAGGAATAACAAAAATCCCATATTCAATAAGTTCCAGATGGATTCATACAAAAATAAGGGATGGAAGGTTGAATATTGTTCATACCCGGGCACACGGTGCGCTGTATCGATATATATTGCCCAGGGCAATGTACTCGGTTTTCCGTAGAGTTCCTGGTTGAAGAAGTTACCCCAACGCCCGATCGCTTGCGCCAGCGCCACACCTGGGGCAGCAATATCCGCCCACAGCATGAAACTCATTTTTCGGCGGCGGCAGAATATGGCCAGTGCTAAGGCGCCACCAATAATTGCCCCCGGGATCCCTAAGCCACCTTTCCAGATGGAGATAATATCCAGGAATTGTGGGACGCCATGGATGAAGTATGGGTTCACATACAGACCAGTGGCCGGATCAAGCACCAACATACTGGGAGGAGGGGTGAAAATATGCCACAGGCGGGCACCAATGATACCGCCGATCAACACCCAAATCAGTCCATCCCAGACGAACTCGCTGTTTAGTTTCCGCCGGCGAGCCTCTCGTTCTGCCAGGAAGGCGGCTGCAACAGCACCCAACATGATGAGAATGCCATAAAAACGGATAAAGAAAGGACCAATCGAAAAGCCACTGGGCATGTGAGACCTCGGTGAAGCTAGATTTAGTTAAGAATTTTATTTTGCTCGCGCGCCTGCCGACGAACATCTAAAATACGTTGAAGAGCAGTAAAATTCGCAAAGATGGCAATGATCCATACACCGACCATTGGGATATTTAATATCAAAGATGGTGCCAACACGAGATAACGCTCAAAGCGACTCAGAAAGCCCACCTTGGTATCCATGCCTACTGATGCAGCGCGGGCGCGCACATAAGATACTAAAACCGAGCCGCTAGCCGCCATGTAAATTGCTAAAACGGATATCCAATCGCCTCTGTGTAGAAAGAAATACAGCAAACCGGCATAAATGACCAGCTCGGAATACCGATCAGAGACCGAATCAACGAAGGCTCCAAATTCCGAGGACATGCCACGCAGGCGAGCCATCGTGCCATCCAGAGTGTCGATGAGCCCCATCACCATTACAATGATGCCTCCAACTGTCATATACCCTAAGGCAATCAGAACTGCACCGATAAAATTGCCCGCCAGACCCAGGAGAGTCATCGTATTGGGATAAATGCCCAGCCGGTTAAAGAATGCACCGATCGGATCCAGCACCCCTTTAAAAACCACACGCATTTGGTCTGAGAAGGTCAATCTTTGTTTTTTGGAATCGGTTCCTTCCACATCGCTGGTCATTTTACCTCGCTAAACAATTATTAAAAGCCTGCGTATGCTATCGCAAGCGGGGATGAATGTCAAGATAGATTGTCCATTCGTCAGGGGGATTGGTCGCCGTCCTCTTCTTCATCACCAAGAAGAACATCGCGCTCGCGCCCACCCGTCTGAGCTGGACCGACCACTCCCATTTCCTCCAGTTCATCCATCAACCGGGCAGCGCGCGGGTAGCCAATTCGCAAACGCCGTTGCAGCATGGAGGCACTTGCCCGCTGCTCGCCACGCAGCATTTCGATGGCTTTCTTCACCAGCTCATCCCGATCAGCCATAACCGCATCTTCCTTAAGCACCTCTTCCCAGGGTGGGGTGGCATTTTCCTCAACCGGATGGACAGTTTGCCAGTACATGATGAGCTTATCCACCTCAGCATCTGAGACCATGACACCCTGTACCCTGAGTGGGGCAGCCACCTCGGGTGGCATGAATAGCATATCTCCGTGACCAAGCAAGCTTTCTGCACCACCCGTATCGAGGATGACACGCGAATCCACAGAGGAAGCGACTGCGAAGGAAATGCGGGCAGGGAAGTTGGCTTTGATCAGGCCGGTGACAACATCGGTGCTTGGGCGTTGGGTAGCAACCACCAGGTGTATGCCCGTTGCACGCGCAAGCTGGGCCAGGCGGATGAGCATCGGTTCAGTTTGATCGGGGGCAGTCATCATCAGGTCAGCCAGCTCGTCCAGCAAGACGACGATGCGCGGGAGTGGCTCGATAGACTTATGGCGGCGGGCTTTGCGGTTATACGAGTCGATATTACGGGCGTGCATCTCCTCCAGCAGCTTATAACGCCGGTCCATTTCCATGACCACCCAGCGCAAGACTCCCAAGATGCGTTGGATATCGGTTTCCACCTTCCCATATAAGTGAGGCAGACCGTTAAAGCGTACCAGCTCGACCATCTTCGGGTCGATCATTACAAGACGCAGGTCTGCCGGTGTATTGTTCATCACCAGGCAGGCAGTTATGGCTGCTATACATACCGATTTGCCTGAGCCAGTCGTCCCGGCAATGAGCAGGTGTGGCATGGTACACAAGTCCGCGACTACAGGCAGGCCCGACACATCTCTTCCCAGTGCGATTGCCAGCGGTGAGCCAATCTTGTAGAATGCCTCGGTCTCCAGGATGGGCCGCAAGCGCACCATACTGGTGCGGATATTCGGCACTTCTATCCCAACGTAAGGCCGACCCGGGACTGGTGCCTCAATTCGCAAGCGTTCAGCGGATAATGCCAGGGCAAGGTCACGGCGCAGGTTGGCGATTTGGGCTACCCGCACTTTGATGCGGTTCGCCTGTTCCTCCTCGGAGCCACCTTTTTCTACAAAGCCCGGCTCAACGGCGAATTGGGTCACCGTTGGGCCGACGCGAAAGCCGACCACTTTGGCAGGGATGCCAAACTCAGCCAACGATTTCTCGATCATGCCGGCGGTCTGATTGATATTGCGTTCATCCGGGCGGTCGAGCGAGTCTTTCACCAGCAGCTCAAGGGATGGCAGGTGTTCATCGCGCGGTGGCAGGGGCAGGTTCCTGGTTTGCTCACCAGGAGCGTTCAGGCGTTTACGGAATTCAGGTGGAACGAATGAGCGGCGTTTTTTCCTTTCAATTCCAGGGAAGCCACCTCCAGTCTGGGTCGCTGCAGGTGCCACGCTGACGACAGGCTCATTTTCAATTGGGTTGGCGGGTTTAGTGGCTGACATTTTTTGAAGCTGTTTGACCATGGGTGTGACCAGGCCGAGTCCATGAACCAGACAGAGGAATGCGACCAGTGCGAAAATCAACCCACTCCAGAGGTTGCTGGTCAAACCCAGGCGAGCGAATATTAGCGCCATCAGCTCAGCTAACCCCCAGCCAATAAAACCACCATCCAAACCCAGCTCGGCGCGCTCAACCATCCTGCCACCCAGCAATGCCAGCAATGCCAGGATAGCAAAGGCAGCCATCTCCAAGGCAATGATCCGCCCCCAGCGTACGTGAGGAGCAGAGCTATTGAGGCTATCCCCCGTGGATCTCAGCTGATAGTAACGCAGGCGTAACAAGAGAATCCCAGCCGAGCCAGTGGCAACTGCAACCAAAATAGCTCCATAACCAAAAACTTCGCGCAATTTTGTGCGCCATAAAGTAATCAAAAAACCTCCTGACCATTGTGGCACGAACAGGGCGATGAGCGTGATCAAAGTCAGTGCTAATAGCAGCACACCGAGGAAATCCCAGGTAAAGCGCTGAAAACGAGCCAGGAAGCCAACGCCCTGATGGAGTACGCTATCATATTCTTGCCCCATGGCTGGCTGATCGGCGGGACTGCTAGAGGACCTAGCTTTTTTAGCTGTCATTGATGATCACCGGCTGGCTTATCTCCTTCAGCTCTTTCTCTAGTATACATCATCTTTTCCGGCAACCTCCAGGCGATGTCCATCACGCACGGGCTTGGCGATACGCTGCTGATAGAATTCAGAAGGTGACAAGCCTGATCTATCGCGTAGCTGGTATAGCTCCTGGCGAGTTAAGCCAGGTGGGAAATCCCATTCACTTTCATGCGTCCAAACGGCTCCGCAAATACCACCCAGAGCATCCAGGATTTGTTGATGGTGACCCAGGAGCATTGCTTCGGGAAGCTCATCTCGGGTAAAAAAGCGGGCCTCCAGCACCTCTTGGGATTGGATGACCAGATCGCCAGCGATTATTTTGGCAGTAAAAACTGCCACATGACTCCCGCTTGAAAGCCACTGAGGCCTCGAGTGGATCCCCACGAGCCGTTCCAACTTCACATTAAATCCGACTTCCTCTTTTGCTTCCCTGATAGCGGCCCGGGCTAGCGATTCACCGGGGTCGACTTCACCCCCTGGCAGACACCAAACTTCAAAATCCCTGCGTTTGGTGAGCAGGATTTTTCCATCTCGGATGATGGCGATATTCACACCCAGTAACGGCATAGATCCACCTTCCTTGAAATTCAATCAGGGAGCTCAGGAGACTTTTGCGCCTCAGACCTGGAAGCAATATAGATACCCAACAAGATCATAGCACCCCCTGCGATTTTTAGCAGGGTTGGTCTTTCAGCGAGGATCAAGTAAGCCAGGATGGTTGAGCCGATGGGCTCGCCCAACAAAGTGATCGACACGTACGCTGCCGATAAATAACCCAGAGCCCAGTTGAAGGTCGAATGTCCAATCAATTGCGGGATAATTGCCAACAGGATGAGCCACACATAAATTTGAGGCGAATACCCAAAAGGTTTCAGGCCAGCTGAAAACATGATGATCACGAGCACGACCGCAGCCATACCATACACCAGTGAAATATAGCTGACCAGGGACATTTTTGAGCGTAATTTCCGGCCGATGAGGAGATACCCCGCGCCTGCAATTGCACCGCATATTGCCAGGATATCACCGAGAAAGGCCTGGCCATGCACGAAATTGACCAGGCTGGGGCAGGTGAGCCTGCCAGCGATTACAGTGCAGGTATCACTGATGCCTACCACCGTCACACCCACCAAAGCGAAGATCAACCCTAAAACGACTGTACGGCGGATGGTTTCTTTTAAAGTGAAAGGGGAGAGTAGCGCCACCCATAATGGGCTGGTGCTGACCAAAACCACCGAGCTTGCCACGCTGGTATACTGCAGGGAGGTGATCCAGGTCGCAAAGTGGAGAGCCAGGAAGAAACCAGATAAGCCTGCCAGCAGGTATTCTTTTCGCTCGAGCCTAGCAAGCTCCTGTTTATGGGTGGATAATGCCACCGGTATGAGCACCAGTGTGGCGATGGTCAAGCGCCAGGCTGCAATCACCAGCGAGGCGACTTCACGTTGGGCAAAACGGATGAATATGGAAGCAGTTGAAACTGCCAAAATGCCGAACAGAATGGCTACAAATGGAGAAACTGGAGGGCGATTGGGAGAATTCATCTACGAAGGGTAATTATAGACGAATTTACCGGCGAGAGTTAAGCCGGCGAGGAATCACGATTTTCTGATGTGCCAGATCACCTTCCCAATAAGGTTTTCCGGCCTGACGGAACCAAAAACCCGGCTATCGATACTCTCAGCGTGTGAACCGATTACAAATAAGTGGTTTTCCGGTGTTACCTGTTGGATGCGCTTGATCAGTAACCCGTAGCCCGGCTGGCGAAAGGCAATGACATCTCCGGGAGAGGGGGGAAGGTATAGAAAGGGGATTTTGCTGACAAACACAAAATCCCCTGGCTGGAATTCAGGGATTAAACTATCCCCCATAATTTTAAGCAGCCTGAGCATTACAAGGCTGGATATACCAGCTCCAGGGCTGGCGCATATGGAGCCTTTGCGCGCTTGGTGGCAATGCCTTTCGTCTCCCAGAACATCAGGGCAAACTCATTAATTGCATCCACAAGCTGGGTGGCTTGCTCACGGTCAGTGGTTTGGCGTACTTTCGAGCCCAGCTGCATGATCTTGTGGACAAGGGCATGGGCATTGGGATATTTCTCAAGATGCTGCGCTTTCAGATAATCTCCCCAGATGACGCGAATCTCAGCTTTGGCGCGTTCAGCATGTTCTTCTTTCACCGCGATGTAACGCGACATGCTGTTCATGTATTCCTTATTCCGGTCTGGAGTTTTAGCTTCAAATTCGGTCATCAGGTCCAGCATACGCACCACTGTCAGGGCGCTGATCTGGGCGACGATAGGATCATAGATGCCGCAGGGGATATCACAATGGGCTTCGACGATCTCAATAGGCACTTTCTGGTCGAGCTTATGCAAAATTTGGTAAATCATATTTCCTCCTAGTTGATTTAGATTATTCCACAATGTCAACGAGATAATAATGAGAATAATATATCTTGTCAAGCGATAGCAGATAAGGAGCTATTAATAATTCTCCTCAAGAGTTAATATTCATTTCCATACCTGGTTCAATAACACCAGAGGAATAATTTTTAACTCTGGTGAATAAGATAAAGTAAATGGTTATACCGTGTATACGATTCGAAGGATCTCCTTACCCAGGTATTAATGTAGTTCTCAGGCATTTCGCTTGACAAAGGGGGACTGGACAGAATACAATCTTCGTGTTATTTAACCATCTTACTGTCTCGATGACAGATCAATCTCATCCAAGAGGAATCTTTAAGGAGGAACCAAACATGACCCATATCATTACAAGCTTGTGCCTGCGAGATGCGGGCTGCGTGGACGTCTGCCCGGTTGAATGCATCGTGGGCGGAAAGCCCCAGGAACAATATCCATGGTTTTATATCGACCCCGATACCTGCATCGATTGTGGTGCATGTATCCCCGAATGCCCATTCGAAGCTATTTTCCCAGAAGATGAAGTCCCTGCTGCATACACTGCCAAAGGCGGAGAAATGGTCAGCCAGGTCGGATTCACCGGTCACTACGAGGGTGTTGACCATCATGGCAAGCCAGTGGTTATAAATAGCGTTCGGACGCTTGCTGCGGGTGAAGTGGTTGACCTGACCAAGGATATCCAGCCGAATTACGATTTTTACACCAAAGGTCCAGGCTATAAGGCGAATGAGTAAAAATAACCACCGGGCTGCCGGATGAAACTCACCAGGCAGCCCGATGGGATGAAGCACTGATACGTGATAATACACCAGCTGGCGGGTCATCCCGCCAGCTGTGTTTTTTTATCTCGAAGGGTTGGTTTGTAATCGCAAGGTGCCGGCACCTACTTTAGCTTCGATTATGATCTCAGGTCCAGTGCCGGAGAGCCGGTAAGTATTTCCAGCCTGCTCCCAACCACCCATGGTGGTGACTGAGGTTAATTTACTATCCGAGGTGAGCTGAGCAGGTGTGCCAGTCGGGACGATGATGGTTAAGGAGCTGACACCTGTATCAATGCTCACGATCAAGTCGTGATTGAGTTCTCCGCTGAAATCGAGGGTATAGTTGCCTGCTCCACCGTGGAAGGTCAAATCGGTGAGGTTGGCATTCCCAATCCCGGTAAGGGTCACTTCTGAGGCACCCGTGGTGTAGTTGAGAGCGACCATCTCAACCTGGTTGGGTTTGGAAAAACTCATCTGGACATCCGAAGCTCCATCTGTCACATCCAGGCGGTGGAGGGATAGCCCTCCGAGCTCATAAGTGCCGGTGTATGCTCCGGCTTTGATGGCGAGGCTGATCGGCCGGTTGCCCAATGAAAGATCCCACTCATTGACGATATTCTGGTTGATCAACGGAATACCTGTCAGCTTTATATTCCCTTGTTCAACATTGATATTATTGCTGTCGACTGTGATTTTAGGCTTGAAGTCTGGCACGTTGTAGGTGAGAGTGCCGCTAATCAGCTCATTCGCAGCTCCAGGCTGAAGATTGAGCTTACCAGCTCCAAAATTCAGTGTGACATCGGCAATTGCCTGCTCGTCGGGGAGATAGGGTACAGCGATATTTTCGGTAACGGTTGGACCAGTTTTTGCTTGGGTAGGGATATTAATGGTACATGCCAGGGTGACCAGGGCGAGGGTCACGATAGCTAAGAAGATCATTTTTCGATTCATGATGTCCTCCAGGATAAGATTTCTGTTTCTATATACGCACGAGGTTATACGAAGTTGCTCGAGGATTCATGATGCAGCAAATTTCACCACCAGCAGTCAAACATGGATAGTTAACTGCTGGTGGGTGGTTGAAAGACCTTATTTCGCCAGGTTTTCGATTAACGGAAGCCTAGTCCTGACCAGGCGGAATGCCATCTGCAAAATCTTAACCGCTGAGGAAATGATGACGATTACGAATACCAGGATCAAGACCTGATTCAGCACAGAATGCAGGATGCCTTCAGCACCCAGCTGACCCAATGCACCTTTGAACGTGTATAAGTACTCGATGTGAGTCATCATGCTCACCGCAATTCCTATAGTCAAGGAGTTGACCCCAATCGAGTACAAACGCGTACCAACCTGCCAGGTACCTTTGCGGATCAGGATGATGTCCAATACGATGGTCAACACCCACAGCAAATCCAGCACTGGGATATAGTTGACAAATGTTGCCGTAATGATGGGGGTGAAAGACCATTGTCCATTGAGGTTGTTGTAGATGCCGATCCGGTCAAGGTAGAAGTTGAAGATGATCAGGGCGACCAGGGTAAAGAAGATCTCGGTGATCAGCTCGACACGTTTGACCCTGTCGGGCTTGCTGATGGCTTTCAAGGCGTGGGGATCCCATTCCTTTGCCTTGGTCGAGGTTTTAATCTCGGGCAAGACCCACTGCAGAATGGCGAAGATCACCACAATATTGCCAAAGGCAGTGACCACAGCAGATAATGCAGTCCCCAATGATTTAAGCAGGTTCGCGATCAAGTCGACCCCGGTGATGGTGGACGGCATGTTCAACCCCACCCAAAATCCGATCAAGGATAATACGCCGATGATGGGTAAGGCGATACGCAGAACGAGCAAGAATGTGGGATAAAGCTGGGGACCAATCAGGTATTTCTCCGGAAGATACGGGGCAACGATTTTTTCGGGTGGACCGAATTCCTTGAGCACAGCTGCCATCATCTCTTCGTCGGGTTCTTTACCTTCAGCCTTGCTGCGATCATCCAGCGCATCCTGGATCAGGGAGCGGATTTCGGTGACGGTATCTTTACGCTGTTTAGCAGGCAGGAGTTCACTCACAGCTGCCAGGTAGCGATCGATGATTGTTTCTTTATTCGAAGTTTCCATTTCATTCTCCTGTCTATTATTACAGCATGTGTCGCATCATTTTGACCATACTTTCCCATTCCTCAACCAGCCTGGGCAAGATTTCCCGCCCTTGAGTGCTGATCACATAATACCGGCGAGGACGTGCATCTTCAAGGCGCCAGCTTGAGCTGAGCAAACCCTGGTTTTCCAGCCGTCGCAGCAGAGGGTAGAGCGTTCCCTGGTCGATGTTAAGTCCTTTATCTGAGAGTGACTTCATTAGTGAGTAGCCGTATTGTTCCTTCCCACATTGGCTAAGCACCGCCAGGACGATCACCCCACGCCGCATTTCCAATATCAGGTTTTCGATTGATTGAACATTCTCCATTGCAACTATCCTTTGATACATTATACTATATAACACACAGTATGTCAAGAGCAATAATATACTTATTCTATAATATTAAAATATTTTATTGATGCATAGCAGCCTGGAGTAAGCTTTGCCCCATTTCCTGCACGCGTACGGGATCGTTCTCTTCCAAAATGACTGCAATCGCCAGTGGAACTCCCTGCCATTCGGGGAGTGTTCCACCAACGTACCAGGCGTATCCCTGGCTAGCTTCCCAGGAATACCCCACTCCTTTATCTCCTGCAGCCATAACCTGCCAGATGGATTGGTCTCCACCGGCCAATGCTTTGGTGAGATTGTTGGCAGCTAGTGATGTAAAGACCTGATCCGGTTGTGGGTCGACCGGCAACATTACCCAACCTGCCTGGGGGGTATTCACCGACACCACCAAACGGGGTGCAGGGCGCAGGCCTCCGTTGCTCAGGGTGGCTGCGGCGATTGCCATTTGTAATGGGCTGACATTCAATACAGCTCCTGTTTCGAGATCGACTGTGCCGGTGATATAAGCAGTTATGCCAGAGATTTGATCTGGGCGGGTAGAGCTAAGTGTTTCAACCGGGAATGCTGGCGCATTATAAAATCCCAGCTCATCCAGCAGATTGATTAGCTCAGGTGCGCTCGATGATTGCACTAATTTCATGAGCGGCTCGCGGCAACCAGCAGCGAGCAAAGCTCCCCAACTTGTATTCATGGGGGTCAGGGCACAATGCTTAACATCAGAGATGGCGAATGGTGTTGAAGCGAACTGCTGTCGATCTGCCAGCAGGAATATTCCGAGGAGTGAGCCCGGAGGATACAAGCCCATAGCTGCCCGGTCGAATAGGGGCGCGTAAGGGTCGTTCACAAGGCTTTGCCATGTGCTTTCCAGCTCGTTGGCATCGAAGCTCGGACTGGAAGACATGGCCAGGATCTCACCGGTTTGAGCGTTGATCAATACAGCCGCCCCAGGGTCTCCTCGCAACAGCCTGTCCGCCATCGTCTGCAGATCGAGATCCAGGCTCAAACGCACATTCAACCCAGGAGGGGGCGATCCATAGAGCACGTGCTCCCACCAAGAAGTAAGGACTGGATAACCACGTAAGCCGCGCAAATATGGGTCTAAACTGGCCTCGAGCCCTGCCTGACCATACACAGGGTCGGTATAACCAATGAGTGGTCCAAGTGCTGGATACGGATAATGGCGGGTGATGTCACCAGGTTGTCCGGCGGATAGGGCTAAAGGCCGGTCATGTTGGTCGAGAATAGAACCTCGCAGGACGAAGCGATCATCGATTGTGCGCCGCGGATTATCAGTGCGGGTAAGCAAATCTGGTCCACGTACCAGCCCCCACCAGCCAGCGGTGAATGCAGCGGCAACCAAGCCTAACAATAACCCGCCAGAGAGAAGCAGGTTTACCCTGGTTTGAGCTTTAAGTTTATCCGGTTGAGTCAAGAACACTCCTTCCGGTTGGGCGCTAAGGAACAACAGGCATAATAGCTCAAAGAAGGAAACCAAGAGGGATGAACCCCCATAAGAGACAAAAGGCAGGGTTACCCCGGTGAGGGGAAAAAGCCGCAGGTTGCCACCGATGATCAGAATGCTTTGACCTACCAGATGGACAACCAACCCGATGGTTAACAAGCGACGGAAAGGGTCGTTCGTTCGCATGGCAATACGGGCACCGCGGTTGACCAGCAATGCAAGGATCGCCAACATGGCTAAAGCTCCCAACAATCCACTTTCCTCACTGATGGCAGAGAAGATGAAGTCGGACTGGGAGATGGGCACAAGGCTTGGGCTGCCCATCCCTGGACCGCGGCCAAGTAGACCGCCGTTCGCCACGGCCAGGAGCGACTGCACGATTTGATAGGAATGCCCCGACGGATCAAGCCAGGGATTGATCCATGCATCGATGCGTTGCTCAACCACGTCAAAGAGGCCATAACCGACCACCGCGGCCAGGATCAGCACCAAAAAGCCGAAAATCAATACTCGGTGATCGCCGGTGCCAGCAAAGACGATCACTGCGTAGAGGACAATAAAAATCGCGGCGGTACCCAGGTCGCGTTGGACGACGAGCAGGAGTAAAGCCAGACCAGTCATGATCAGCGTGGGAGCCAGCAGCGGCAATAGCTGCCTGGGTGAGGAAGAGCCCACCTGCCGGTCAGCCAGATAAGCCGCCAGATAAACGATGAGCAGCAACTTGAGCGGTTCGGAAGGCTGGAAATAAAAACCACAACACCCTAGCCACAAGCGTGGGCCTGACCCCATGGGATTTGTCCCGAGGATTAGGGTAGCCGCGGTGAGGATTAGTCCGGAGGTGAGCCAGACGTATTTGTAACGCCGGAGATAGGCGAGCAACTTCCCACCTGCCTGAGAATTATCTGTGCGCATCAGGAGCAGGTAAACCAATCCAATCACCAGGAGCCAGACAGACTGGCGCAAGCCAAGACCGGTGGTTAGACGCCACACGGTCAGCAGACCCCAACCTGCAAGCAAAGTAGCAGCCGGCAAGAGGAATGGATCACGTTCTGGCAGACGGCGGCAAAGCTCCCTGTGTGCCAGCCATACCCATGCCACCCAGATCAAAAATCCCAGCCAATGGTACCAGCGATATTCCACCTGCCAGGAGCGCAGTCGGGCGGCGTTGGCGAGGGTGAGAGCCAATGAATATATTCCGAGGAAGACACCTGCCAGGATGAGCAAGTGCCGCTCAGTGCGGTCGGTTGGGGAAATCAGGTGGGCAGTCAAGCCAGTTCTATTTCAAGTATTTGCGAACCAATAAATCCAGTTTCAAGCGTGTTTCAGGAGGGACGCGCTCAGGCTGGGTGATAAGAGCTGTGGCAAGGGCATGCTCGCACTCGCAGCAGCGCTCACGCATGAGATGTTTCGCCAGGTTTGCTATCGCCTGGGTGGCGACCTGGGTGTTGCGGTTCAGGACAGTGATTACGGCATCAACGCTGACGGGCTCTTGCTCCAGATGCCAGACATCATAGTCGGTAACATGAGCCATCACGGTATAACATAGCTCGGCTTCGCGGGCAAGGAAAGCCTCGGGCGAGGTGGTCATGCCGATCAGAGACATGCCCCATGAGCGATAAACGTTCGATTCGGCTTTGGTGGAGAAGCGTGGCCCCTCCACTGTGAGGAAGGTGCCGCCACGATGCACGGTGGCACCTGTGGCTTTGATGGCTTCAAGCAGCTGGGCAGATAGGTCGGGGCAGAAAGGGTCAGCCACACCGATATGAGCCACCAGACCATCACCGAAGAAGGAACGCCGCCGGTCGCGCGTCAGGTCGAAGATCTGATCAGGAACAACCAGATCACCAGGGACGTAGTCTTCGCGCAAAGAACCGCAGGCGCTGATGCTGACCACTCTCTCCACTCCCAATGACTTGAGGGCGTATAGATTGGCGCAATAATTGACCTCGCCGGGAGAAATGTGATGACCGAGTCCATGCCGGGCAAGGAACGCGACCTGTGTGCTTTCCAGTGTGCCCGTTATGATAGGGGCACTTGGCTTTCCGAATGGGGTGTTGAGGTCATGCTCCGAAACATCTTTCAGCCCTGGCATGTGATATAACCCGGAACCACCGATGATTGCCAATATGGGATGTGCGTCCATGGATGTGACCTATCTATTAAGAAGATATTGTTTATTGTACTCGAAAAGATAATCCCTAAGGGCACGACGGACACCAAGGTTCACTAAGGATAATTTACAGGAAATTATCACGTAGTACTATGGAATAATAGTGGAAATCTGAGATGACGATAATATGACAGGACAATTCGATGGCAAAAATAAGAATCGGATGCTAGATGGGTTATGTTGTATGATATGCATCCAACGGATAATCGGTCAGGATTTTGGGAAAAATACCGGAGGCTCGCATGGAAAATGATTTCGATAGACCACGGATCTTTCATATTCTAAGAGATGAGGCACTCGAGGTCCGTTCATCCGCCTTTGGAAGCGTCGGGAAAATTTATAATGGAGAAGGGATCGAGGCAGTGTGGGTAAAGAAGCAGGGCGAAGAGATTGACCCCGAGTGGTTCTCACAACCCGTGGTGGACCTGATCCTGGTAGTGAAGGGGAAGCTTAAATTCGAGTTCGAACGCAAAGACCTTGCCTCTTGTGTGCTAAAACCAGGAGACATGCTCATGCTGCCAGCAAAGACACGCTGTAGAGCCTACCGCTGGCCACGGGAAGCAGAAGAGGCCAGCGTGTTCCTGGCGGTGTACCCAGTAAGATAAAAAGCGCAGGTGAATATATTTCCAAACTCTGGATCCGGATTTCCGAACTCAATGAGAAAAACTTATTGAACTGAATTGGCAACTGACTTAAGCCATTTCGCAATCTTGATTTTGACTCGGGTACCGATAATCATTGCCGATTTCCTGCAGTCCTAAGAAATAACATTGGGAAGCTTATATTAGTTACATGCAGAAGATTCCATGGTTGACCTATAAATGTAAAGCGTACTTGACATTTTGATATATTAAGATATAATAGTGTAAAGTTCACTTTACATTGTAGAGGAGTTATGGGCGAAGAAGTATTCAACCGGATCCGCGATTTTCGGATAGAGCGCAACCTGACCCAGGATGAGTTAGCGCACGCAGTAGGGGTATCTCGGCAAAGCATTATCTCCATCGAACGTGGCAGATACACACCCAGCCTGTACCTGGCGTTGCGCTTTGCTCAATTCTTCAAGTGTTCAACCGACGAGCTTTTCAAGCTAAACAAGGAGGTTCAGCATGCTTAAGGATGTGTTTTCCAAATGGTTCGGCATGGACGAGCGTTTCATTATGCACCGCTACATCTCTACCCGCTGGGCGGTGCTCGTGGGTGTGATCTTAATGGCAGTCTGGGTGAATTATGAATACCTTGTCAACCATATCCTGCGGATTGACCTGCTGGTGATATTGCTGGCCATGGCTGTGACCAAGGTGGCGGTCATGGTCTACTACCGCCTGACGCATTAAAAGGATGCAGCTATTCGCAACCTGCGTTGAATCACTGTAATTTGACTGGGGAGTCCAATATGGGTCTTAAACAAAAAAGATACACTGCTCAAGAATATATCCAGATAGGGATGGCATTTTTCTTGATTGGGGTATTAGTAAATATGGTAGCTGATGGCAGGATGCTCGGGGTTATCCTCAGCAGATTAATCACCAATAACTCATGGGCGAATACCATCCAGGAGATTTCTGCGGGATTCTCGATCCCAATCTTCTGTATTTCGATCTATTTTAACGTGCGCGGCTTGTGCATGTATCGACAGCAGCAACGGACGAAGCCGGATTGGTAGGCAATCTTTAGACTTTGCGGGGAAATTAGGCTATACTTGTGTTTATAGAGGAAAATGAGATGACACAGGACCAAAAATCGGATCAGCAAGGGCAATTCGAGCAGTGGCAAAAAAAACAGCGGGAACTGGAGAAACAACAGGAAGAAGAACGTATAAAACGCCAGCAGGAGAGGCAGAAGCTGGAGCAACAACAGGAAGAAAAACGTATAAAAGGCCAGCAGGAGAGGCAGAACCTGGAACGAAAACAGGAAGAAGAACGGATCAAAAGACAAAAGGATCGGCAGGAGCTGGAACGTCAACAGGAAGAGAAACAGCAGCCACAAAAAGATCAGCGGCAGCAGCTGGAACAAAAACAGGAAGTAGAACGGATCGAAAGCCAAAGGGATCGACAGGAGCTGGAACGTCAACAGGAAGAGAAACAGCAACCACAAAAAGATCAGCGGCAGCAGCTGGAAAAAGAGCAGGAAAAGAAACGATTACTCCAGCAACAGGAGCGGCAAGAATTGGAACGGAAACAGGAAGAGCAGTAATTAAGGGGGAAGAATTACTCGATAGATTGTATTGTCATCGATAATTGGTAAAGGTTATATCAGGGGATTATTGATCCCATAGCAGGGATTTAGGGAATAGCCATTCACGAATTAACGAACATGATTTTATAGATGAAGAATTGTACATTTCAGTAATATGCGTTTTCGCGATGTCTCGTGGAGGCGGTTGCGTACTTCATCTTGACAGGATGATTACCTTATACACATCTAACTCTATATTTCCATTCCTTTTGCGAAAAAGATTAATCCAGCGTTAGATATTTCCAAAATAGGTCTTTCCTCCAATCCATCAACCCCATGGGTGCGTAGTAATTTATACGTACTGGTGAGACCAGTACTGGATCTACTATACCTAATTTATGGAGGAATTTCGATGAGGAAAACATTGGCAGTTGCATTAACAATAGTTATGACCCTGGGAGGCTTGCTTTTCGGAGGGCAGGCTTCGCCAGCAGCAGCAGATGACCAAACAATGCTCAAATTCAACACCATGGTCGGAGTCCCAGAGTCATTCACCGGGACACAGAACCCGATCCGGGGGATTAATGGTGGAGGGTTACCCTGGATGCTCACTTCAGCAGAAGGCAGACTGAGCTCTGATGGAAGGCTGCAGCTCCAGATCAATGGATTGGTGCTTGCAGCCGGCTCGAATGCGGGGACGAATCCGATCGCCAACTTCAGGGTAATAGTAAGCTGCCTGACGACTGGTGGTCTGGTTGATAATGAAACCAGCGACCTGTTTCCCGCCACAACCGGACCGGCATTGACTGGAGGCGGGGATGCCCACATCGTGACCACCTTTGCCCTACCGAGTCCTTGCATTGCACCGATCGTATTTGTGACCAGCCCGGGTGGGGCATGGTTTGCAGCGACGGGAAGATAGTAATTTACCGGTGCCCCGATCTATGAAGAACACCCCGGATATAAAATCCGGGGTCTTTTGTTATAGAGGGTATAGCAGGAAGGTGGGTAGTTGCAATCATTTGCTTGTGCGGGATTGATGGGAAGTGAAAACCAGGTCAGATCAGCCCCCGTCCCAACTCCCCCAACCTCGCTCACATAAAGACGTTTGCGAGAAAAAACAACCTTGACAAACACCAGATTGGGCGGGTAATTTTCGAAACTACTTATTCTGCTTAACAGCCAGCACGAGCTTCTTTCCCTCAAGGTTGTGCTCCTCCACATACGATCCTTCTATGGGTGGACCGCTTACCAACCGGGTCGTAAGTGTCTCCGAGGCGATGTACTCACCCCAGGTGTCGAACACTCCAAGCAGCTCACCCTCGGCCTGGTAGCAGGTGCTGATGCGGTCTTCGATGTTGAAGCCAGCTTTCTTGCGCATATCCTGCACCCGCCGGACGATTTCACGGGCGTGACCTTCGGATTTAAGCTCGGGTGTCACGGCGGAATCGATACCCACGGTGAGGTATTTGTCAGCTGCCACAGCCAAACCTGGCACGGGCTCAGTGCTCACCAGGATGGTCTCGGGTGCCAATTCGACTGCCTCACCAGCCACATCAAGGGTGATGGGGACACCATCCCGCACGCTCGCAGCTACCTTGGATGGGTCAGCTGCTGCCAAAGCAGATCTCAATTGAGGAAAACGCGACCCGAATTTGGGGCCGAGCAGCTTGTTATCAGGCAGCACCTTGTACTGCACAAGCGCTCCCTCCTGGTCGACGAACATGAAGGCTTTAACGTTCAGCTCGTCGACGACAATGTCCACCAACTCCTGCCTGAGCGCCGCTTTCCCTGCATGGACCAACACCTGGCTGAGGGGCTGGCGTACTTTGAGGTTGGCATTGGCGCGGGCGCTGAGACCCAAGGAGGCTACCCGGCGTGCCAAGGACATCTGCTCGATGAGGGCTTCATCCGTGGTGGCAGGATCTACCTTGGGCCAGGCAGTGTGGTGGATGCTCTCGTAAGCCTCCGGTCTGGCCGTGCGCACCAGGTTTTGGTACATTACCTCGGTGATGAAGGGGATGAATGGAGCCAGGGTCTTGGCAAATTTGACCAGCACGTGATAGAGGGTGGCATAAGCGGTGTTTTTATCTGCGTCGTGCTCTGATTTCCAGAAGCGTCGACGGGAACGACGCACATACCAGTTGGTCAGATCCTCCAGGAAAGCGGCTGCCATCAAGCTGGCATTCATTGGATCAGAATCAGTGATGAATGCGCCGACCCGCTCGACAACCTGATTCAAGCGTGCCAGAATCCAGCGGTCCAGCAGATTATCACTACGTGGAGTTTCTCCTTCAGGGAAGTTGGGATCAAACTTGCCAAAGGCACTATTGTCACCCGGTAACCAGCCGTCCAAGCGGGCATAGGTGACGAAGAAGCTGTATACATTCCACAACGGAATGATAAAATCCTGGCGTACCTTCTTTCCAGCTTCATACCCAAACCACAGGTCATTCTCAGGCTTGTGGGTGGAAAACAGCCAGCGCATCACATCGACACCCATTTTGTCGGCTGCCTCGTTGAATTCGATCATATTCCCCCAACTCTTGTGCATCGGGCGCCCATTCTCGTCCAACAGGGTGGCATAACCGAAGTTTTCCAGGAAGGGAGGTGTGCCATCCATCACTGTAGCCATGGCCAGCAGCGAGTAGAACCAGTTGCGGAACTGACCGGGGAACGATTCGCTAATCCAATCCGCTGGATACCACTTGCGCCAGTAAGCCGGATCCTTGCGGTAGCTGAGGGTGCTAAATGACACGATGCCGGCATCCAGCCAGGGATTGCCCACGTCCTTCACCCGGTTCATAGTCGAGCCGCACCGGGAGCAGCTGATGGTGACCGCATCGATGTAAGGCCGGTGGGGTGTATGGCCATCCAGCACATCCAACCCGCTGGTGGCGCGCTCATTTAGCTCATCGTCACTACCTATGACCTCAAAATTACCACAGGCATCACATTCCCAGATGGGCAAGGCCAAACCCCAATACCGCTTCTTGCTGATCATCCAGTCGTGCATGTTACGCAACCAATCCATCTCGCGCGAGTAACCGAACTCAGGGATCCATTTAATCTGGTCAACCACATCCATGATCTGGTAGCGCAGGGAGGCCGACTTTTCTTCCGCAGTAAGCTTCTCACGTGGTCTCTCGTAAGTGGCTCCCATGCTGATGAACCATTCGTCCACCAGGCGGAATACCAGCTCGGTGCCACAACGCCAGCAAACCGGGTAGCGGTGGGTATACGCTTCCACGCTATAGAGCAATCCCTTGCGTTGGAGGTCATCGAAAATGGGTTCTGCCACTTCGGAGACATGTTTGCCACTCAGCCAGCCAAAACCTTCCAGGAACTCGCCTTCCTCGTTAAGTGGGGCGATGAGTGGCATATGATATTGCTTACCAAGCTGAAAGTCTTCGGCACCACACCCAGGGGCGATGTGCACAATGCCGGTACCTTCCTGCTCGCCGACCGCGTCCCACAAGATGACGCGGTGAAACTGGATCGCATTTTGCTTAACGTCGCGGATGAGCTGTGAGAGGTAAGTATAGCCCCCAGGCATTTTTGATGGTTCCAGGTCGTCGAATGGACCTGAATAGGTCCAGCCTTCCATTTCTGACCCTTTGAGCTCGGCCAGCACTTCATACGGCCCGTGTAACATGGCGAGAGTCTCCTTGGATAGATACAGGATCTCATCACCTTGCCGAACCTTGGTGTACGTCAGGTCAGAGCCAACGGCGGCCGCCACATTGCTGGTGAGGGTCCATGGGGTAGTCGTCCACACCAGGAGGGATTCCTTTTCACGACCAAGGAGGGGGAAGCGCAACGTCACGGTGCGGTGGGTCAGCTCCTGGTAACCTTCTGTGGCAATCTCATGCTGGCTTATGCCTGTGGCGCAACGCGGGCACCAGGGCATGACGTCATCGCCTTTGTAAAGCCAGCCCTTTTGCCAGCACTTCTTGAGGAAAGCCCAGATGACGTAGTTGTTCTCATTGGAGAAGGTGAAATACGAGCCACCGAGCTCGGGAAGACCCAGGTGAGCTACTACCTGCTCTAAGGTGGCAGTGAATGGACCGTTTGGACCCTGCAAGGTAATGGTCTGTGATGGATCCTGCATCAGCTTATCCGCCAGATCGTTAAGGATTTCCGGGTCATTCCAGTCCATCCAGAATCCCAGGCGAATGGACTGCTCGGTTTGGACAGCCGCGTAACGCAGGACGCGCTCCTTGCACTTGAGGACGAATTTAGCCAGTCCATACTCCTCGATATCCAACTTGGATTTGAAACCCAGGTCGCGCTCGACATTTACCTCCACCCATAGGCCCTGGCAGTCGAATCCATTTTGATAGCGCATCTCATGCCCTTGCATGGTGCGGAAGCGCAACATCCAATCCTTATAAGTGCGTCCCCATCCGTGATGTACTCCCATCGGATTGTTGGCTGTGATGGGCCCATCAATGAACGACCACTTGGGCTGACCTTTGTGCAGGGCGACCATCTTCCCGAAGGCATGACTATCTTTCCAGAATTTAAGCACATCAAGTTCCTGGGCCTGGAAATCGATTTTGTTGGGGACTTCTGTAAATGGCATAGTTACTCCAATCTGTTTGAATACTGTCGTCGGTAGCCGGTGGTATTCCGGTGAAGACAGGTTAATACAAAACTCTCATCCCATGCCAGGGACGAGAGTGAGAATTTCAATGCTCCCGCGGTACCACCCTAGTTCCCGCCTGTCGGGGCGAGCACCTCAACTTCGTGGTCTGTAATTCATAATTCGGATCACGAACCACGTGCCATAAATAACGTCTGGCAGGCCCGGCTTTCTTACTCGCAGTGAAGACCGTTTTCAGATTGCAGCTTCGGAAGGATTTTCAGCCCGTTCCACTGCCCCGGCTTGCACCATTCCCGGGGTCGCTGGCAGCTATTACCAGGCTTACTCGTTTCCATCATCGCTTTTATAGAACAGATGGCTGAAATTATGCCACAAGATGAATAAAAGGTCAATTATTGAGCAAGCGCTCAAGGACTATAACCAGGTAATCAGTGATGAGAAAAAAGAGGA
>Ga0153916_10000686_pt1 | contig 23211 bp, 23 predicted proteins | sample Opewatmetagenome_FD_109642 | JGI IMG/M metagenome (GOLD analysis project Ga0153916, IMG submission 109642) | Freshwater wetland microbial communities from Ohio, USA - Open water 3 Core 3 Depth 4 metaG | ecosystem: Environmental > Aquatic > Freshwater > Wetlands | place: USA: Ohio, Lake Erie...
GAAATCCCCGGCCATGATTCACTGAATTCATTTGTCTGGTCAGACAGTATATCAGGGAGATTCAGCAGAATGTTAAAAGAGGGGGCTTATGATCTGAAATTTAGTGCCGATGGATATATTGATACATTGATAACCTCAGTCCAGGTGACCGATTTTCATACTTCATTACTGGATGTCATGCTCACACCCGGGCACTCAGGTGCTATAACATATCAGGGGCCAATAATCCGGATAACAAATCCTTTCACTGCCGGATTGAAAATTTCTATCGTAACTGCGTCACAGGAAAAGATCATAATTAATCTTTTTGATGCCGGAGGAAGAAAAGTAGTTCCTGACTATAAAATTACTTCCGTCGAAGGAGAAAATTCATTAATTATCAACGGAGAATCCATCAGCCCCGGAATCTATATACTGAAAATAAACTCTCCGTCCATATCTCATGAAAGCGTGATAATCAAAACCGAATAAAATCTCCGCCCAAAATCTGTTGGCATATTGCATGATATACGCCCTATTATTTTTATGTGTAAATTTTAGGACTATATTTGCAGTTTTTAATGAATGAACTATTCTGAATAGCAAGATAATATTGGAACATCGCAAAGGTGAAGGTTAGAATTAAGCAAAATGAAAATATTAAAAATTTCAGCATTACTGGTACTGATTCATATTTTACCTGTTATTTCTGTTGCGCAGGATTATAAGAAAATCCCGTCTGAAAAACCCAGGTTAATTGTTGGTATTGTTGTTGATCAGATGCGGTATGATTATATATACAGGTTCTGGAACAAATTTGGTAATGGAGGGTTCAAAAAAATGGTCCAGGAAGGAACGTACTGTAAAAATGCGAGTTTTCAGTTCCTGATCAATGAGACTGCAGTCGGACATGCAACTATTTCTTCAGGAGCACAACCCTCTGATCATGGGATCATAGCCAATAACTGGTATGTAAGCCTTCAGGATAAAGTTATTAATTGTGTGGAAGATGACAGATATAGCACGATAGGGGGCAGTTATGAGTCGGGGCGATATTCTCCTTCGAAATTGCTGGCTTCTACTATAGGTGATGAATTGAAACTTTCCAACGGTTCAAAATCGAAAGTTATTGGTATTGCGCTTGATAACGATGCGGCCATTCTTTCTGCAGGCCATTCAGCGGACTATGCCTTCTGGTTTGATACAAAAACAGGCAATTGGATAACCAGCAGTTATTATACTGATTCACTTCCTGTGTGGGTAAATGAATTCAACGACAAGGATATAGCCCGGCTTTACCTTCAGTGGATATGGGAACCGCTGCTTCCCCTGGCTGAGTATACTGAAAGCCTTCCTGATCTGAATATTTTTGAAAAGGGGATTAATGGAAAGTTTGTCTTTCCTTATGATCTGAGCAGAATGAGTTCTTCCCAGAGTACTCAAATAAACTACGAACTGATAAAATATACCCCTTTCGGGAATTCATTTACAAAAGATCTTGCTATTGCGGCTATTGCCAATGAAAATCTGGGAAAAGATGAATATACGGATATCCTGACAATAGGTTTTTCTGCAAATGAATATATTGGCAGAGCTTTCAGCGCCAATTCAGTGGAAATGGAGGATGCTTTTATACGGCTGGATCATGAGCTGGAACATTTTTTCAATTTTATTAATGAGTACATTGGCAGTGAAAATGTGTTAGTGTATCTTACTGCAGACCAGGGACTTAATTATAATCCGGCTTTCCTGGATGAGCACCGGATACCATCCGGAGAATTTAATCCGAATGGTGCACTTTCTCTTTTAGCGAGTTACCTGAACATTCTTTACGGTGAAGGCAACTGGGTCAGGTACTATTATGCCCAACAGGTATACCTGAATCATGAACTTATTGAAGATGCCCGGATCCCGCTTGACGAAGTCCAGGAAAAGGTGGTGTCATTCCTTTTGCAATTTGAAGGAGTTGCTAATGCTATAACTTCGCATACTTTACAAACAACAAGTTTCCAGGATGGCATTTTCAGGAAAATCCAGAATGGCTTTCATCAAAAAAGATCAGGTGATGTTATTATTAGTCTGACACCCGGTTGGACTGAAAAGAACGTAAACAATACCCTTTATCATTCTTCTTATAATAGAGACAACCAGGTCCCCTTAATCTGGTATGGTTGGAAAATAAGCAGAGCCACTGTTAACCGGCCTGTAAGTCTTACTGACATTGCTCCAACACTGTCTTTTTTCCTTGATATTTCCCGGCCAAATTCATCGACGGGGGAGGTAATCTTAGAAGTTGTACGGTAACATAGGTCCCATCATTCCATTATTCCATTATATTCTTGGGCAGCTCCGGCAAGAACTTCTAAATTATTCAGATCTTTTTCAAGGGCGGTACCAATAACGATGACATCTGCGCCCGCGTCATATATGGCATTTAACTGGTCCGGCTTTTGTATTCCCCCTCCGACAATTAGCGGGATGGTAATATTCCTTTTTACTTCTGCTATAAGTTTTGTTTTAACAGGTTCAATCGCCCCGCTGCCTGCCTCAAGATATAACAGGCGGTGTCCGAGCATTTCACCTGCAAGGGCCGTGGCAACTGCAAGTTCAACCTTATCAGCAGGAATAGGTTTTGTATTACTGATGTACTCAACGGAGGTAAGCCGGCCGTTTTCTATAAGAATATAACTGGTTGGGATGATCTCCAGTCCGCTTTTTTTCAGGACGGGTGCGGCAATAACATGATTGCCAATAAGATATTCGGGATTTCTTCCTGAGATCAGGCACAATAAAAATATGCCATCGGCATTTCCTGAAATTTGCATAACATTCCCTGGAAACAGGATAACTGGCACATCAGTGTTTTCTTTCAGAATCCTTACAACATGATCAATCGGATTAGAAATCAGGCTTCCCCCGGTCAGAATAAAATCAATCCCATTTTGCCCGGCAGCTTTACCAATGCGGACTAACGACTCATCATCATACTTGTCGGGATCCACATGCAGTGCGAACATTTTCCTTTTTCCGAGTGTATCCCTGATAAACTTATAAAGCATAGCCTGTCTATTTACAGCTCCAGACGATAGTATAATTATTGATCCTGAAGTAGTTAAGGATAAATTTTTCCTTTCCTTTTCCGGTTTTCACAGTGCCCGTCAACTCACCCTTTTCTTCCGGTTCAAAATTGTCAATAATAATATCTTTTTTAAAATGAATTTCACGTTTATCACAAATCTTATAAAGGGCTTCCTTCGCGCACCAGTATATGTATAAGTGGTACTGGATCAATGCCGGATCATCGGTCACATTTTCCGATTCGTGAATGAACCGGTCGGCGATTCCGCCGATACGGTGCGACATGTATTCGAGATCTATGCCGACCCTTCTGTCTTTACTCAAAAGAATAGATGTAAACTCATTAGAATGGGAGATGCTTATGTTAAAGGAATTATCTTCAAGAAATGGCTTTCTTTCATCATTATAAATGATCCTTACATTCCGGCCTGCCATTTCATTGGCAAGGGTCCTTACACTGAGCCATTCAATTTTCCTGTTGTAATTCCTGAAATTGTCAAGGGTATTCAGCTCACTCTCGTTCAGGGTAACTCTGCCGAAAAGGTCATCATAATTCTCACGTATCAACCATATACCAAGCTGACAGCCCTCAGTACAATCTTTATGGATAATCATTCCCATATCGGAGGACCATTAATGATTTGAAGGTTCAAATATAGAATTTTTAGAAATCTTTCCATTCAAGGGTTTCGACAAGATGCATAATATCCTCCATGAAAAAACCGATTACAGGTGCCAGAGAATCAGCATTTGGCTGTACATTAAAATAAAGCGAACCTCTCAGGAAATGCCTTGTACTGTCGGTTAAGTAAAATTGAACACTGGAAGCAGCATCCCCTTTGATCTGGTATAAAAGGCCATACACCTTTTTTTCATCGTTGGTGTAGAGAGTTTCACTGATAGCGTCAGCTTTAACAGTGTGTTTATAAGCCAGCGTACGGCTGTCCTCAATATAAACATTTACGTTATTCCTTACAGGTTTATAGCTGATATGGATTTTACCACCAAAACCGGGAAATTCTATGTTTATCCAGCAGGATTCTGCAATTCTGCTGGTATCGGCGATTATCTTTCCATATAAAGGATATTCAAAAGTATAGGGACAGCTGGAATTGTAGATCTGGTATATTTTTTCCGGAAAATCAATCCTTAGATAACCGGCTGGTTTAGGTGTGTAATGCCGTTTGCAGCACAGGAATGAAAGCAGCAGAATAGCCCATATGAGGATCCGGGGGAAACGTATCATCTGGACGACTATTTAATATTATCTTTCTGAAGGGATACCCTGATCTGTTTGATCCGGCGTTTATCTGCCGATTCGATTATAAATAAAATGTCCTTGAGATTTATGTTTGTCTTAACAGCCGGGATTTCCCCCTTCTTTTCTAGGATAAGCCCTGCCAGGCTATCGGCATCTCCTTTTATATCATCAAAAAGGTTTTCCGGGATACCGGTGATTTTAAAGAAATCCTTTAATAAAACCTTGCCATCGAAAATATAATTGTTCTCATCAAGCTTCTGGTATATGACTTCGGCCTCCTGATCTGATTCATCCATTATATCCCCGACAATCTCCTCAATAACGTCTTCCATGGTAATAATCCCACCGGTACCCCCGTATTCATCAACTACAATAGCCATATGGATTTTCTTTGTCTGAAATTCCCTCAGCAGGTCATCAATTTTCTTGTTTTCCGGCACGTAATAAGGAGGGCGGATAAGTGACTGCCATTTGAATCTGTTGGTTTTGTCGAGGTGAGGGAGCAGATCTTTAATATACAGGATACCTTTGATATTATCTATATCACCATCATATACTGGTATCCTGGAGTACCCGTGTTCAACTACAAGAGGAATAAGTTGCCGGAGTTTAGTCTTAATATCGATGGCGGAGATATTTATTCTTGGTGTCATTACCTCTCCTGCATCAATATTCCCGAACTTGATTATGCTTTCCAGGATAGTTTTTTCCTCTGCAATATCATCTGATGCCAGCTCAATGGCTTCCGACAGATCGTTCATGGATATATTTTGCTTTTTTAATGCCAGTCTTTTTTTGACAAAAGAAGTGGAGTAGATAAGGGCTGATACAAGAGGATGAAATATTTTTTCACAGACGACAATAAAATAAATCAGGAAGAAGGCGAGGGTTTGGGGATATCGGTTCGCATACAGTTTTGGCATTATTTCGCCAAAGAGAAGTATAATAAAGGTAACGATCACGACCTGGATAAGAAATTCAAGGACCGGTGCATTTTCAACACTCATAAGCGCATTCAGGGTAAATGAAGAAATGATGACGATTGCAATATTTATAGTGTTATTTGTAATAAGAATAGTTGCCAGGAGACGTTCAGGACTTTTAAGCATGTGCATTATGAGCCGCGATCTCTTTGAATTTTTAGCTGCGATGGCCGACCGGTCTGATGGCGAAAGGGAAAAGTATGCCACTTCAGATCCGGAAGCAAAGGCAGAACCGGTCAGCAGTATTATAATACAAATGAATGCTGCTACTATCGATGGAGTAACCGGATAAAAATAAAAATCTGTTTCCAAACCGGGAGAAAAATTAATTGTCAAAATCAGAACGGAAGATCGTCGCTCTCTTCGGGTTTTGGGTCTGAACCAGTATAATCTGAATTCCCCGGAGCTTCCCCGACTGCATTATTGATCTCAGATGAAGGTTGTGGAGCTTGTTTAGCCTGTTGTGCCGATTCATCAGCAGTGGCTGCGGCAGCAGGTCGTGAAGCTTGCCTGTCCTGAGGGACTGACTCATCTGGCTTTCGGCCAAGCATCTGCATGGTATCAGCTATAATTTCAGTAGTATATCTTTTGTTTCCTTCCTTGTCGTCCCATGACCGGGTTCTGATCCTTCCCTCAATGTACAGCTGGGAACCTTTTTTAACATATTTTTCAGCGATTTCTGCCAGGCCTCGCCACAGGACAATATTGTGCCATTCTGTGTTTGTGACCTTATCGCCGTCCCTGTTCCTGTAAGACTCGCTTGTTGCAAGTGGAAAGGAACATACAGCAGTCCCTCCCTCGAGGTAACGGATCTCAGGGTCTTTACCGACATTCCCTACAAGAATAACTTTGTTAATTGACATATTTCAGGAATGAAAAATATTCAGCAAAGATACAAATTTAACAATCCATCCCCATATAATGTAAGTCCATATTGTACGGTATACCCATAATCGCAAAAAATAATGTGTAAGTATTTCATTTATATACAGAAAACATTTATATTTGCAATTCGAGTTTAGATTTTAATCGTAATTAACTGATATTTAAAGATTTTAAAAATGACTAAAGCAGACATCGTAAACGAAATCTCAAAAAACACAGGGATTGAGAAAGTAACTGTCCAGAAAACTGTTGAAGCTTTTATGGAAACCCTAAAAGATTCTATAGTACGGGACAAGAATGTGTACCTCAGGGGATTTGGCAGCTTTATTGTAAAGAAAAGAGCAAAAAAGACTGCCAGGAATATTTCCAAGAATACTACAATTATAATTCCTGCGCATTTTATCCCCGCGTTCAAACCTGCAAAATCGTTTGTAAACAAGGTTAAGAACAACGTTAAGCGTTAAACGCCTGAACACTCGTTAATAAGAAGAGGAGAAAAGAGAGATGCCAAGCGGAAAGAAGAGAAAAAGGCACAAGATGGCAACGCATAAACGTAAGAAACGTTTGCGCAAGAACAGGCACAAAAAGAAGAAGTAAATCTTCAATTTCTTTGCTTTTAAATCATTTAGAGATTTATCATTGTAGAAAACCTAAAGACCCCTATGGTTCTTTAGGTTTCTGCTCTTTGTATATATGCTCGTTCGATGTTGTCCGTGCGATCTAATGTAATTATGTAGTGACAAAGGAACCTGAAAAAGAACTTATTATTGATGCATCTTCCCCTGAAATTTCGATCGCCCTACTTGAAGACAAAAATCTTGTCGAATTAAAAAAAGAAAAAAGCGACGTACAATTTTCTGTAGGTGATATTTACCTTGGGAAGGTGAAAAAGATCATGCCGGGGCTTAATGCGGCATTTGTGGATATCGGATATGGAAAGGATGCTTTCCTGCATTACCTCGATCTGGGACCTCAATTCAGTACCCTGAACAAATATGTCAATTTTGCTCTGTCTGGAAAAGGGAAATTACCCCCGTTGCATAAATTTAAAAGGGAGCAGGATATCAAAAAGGAGGGCAAGATTTCTGAGATACTCAAGACCGGACATCACGTCCTGGTTCAGATCGTAAAAGAACCAATTTCAACAAAAGGCCCAAGGCTGACTTCCGAGATTTCTATTGCCGGAAGGAACATGGTTCTGATTCCATTCAGTGATAAAGTTTCCGTTTCGCAAAAGATTGAATCTGATGAAGAAAGGAGCAGACTGAAAAGACTCCTTCTCAGCATCCGTCCTAAAAATTTCGGTATTATTGCCAGGACTGTTGCCGAAGATAAAAAAGTTGCCGTTCTGGACACTGAACTGAGAGGGCTCATAAAAAAATGGGAATCAGCTTATGAAAATCTGGCCGGCTCCCGTCCCCCTAAGTTGATAATAAGTGAAGTAAACCGTACCACAGCTATACTGAGAGATATTCTTAATGTTTCATTTAACAATATCCATGTTAATGACCCTATCCTTTTCAGGGAAATGAAGGAATACATCAGTACCATTGCTCCCGAGAAACAAAAAATCGTCAAATATTATTCAGGTGATGTTCCTGTATTTGAAAAATTTGGTATCGATAAACAAATAAAATCTTTATTCGGTAAGACAGTTTCCTTCAAAAACGGGGCTTACCTTATCATCGAACATACTGAAGCACTGCATGTTATTGATGTAAATTCAGGAAACCGCTCAAAAAATGTTTCCGATCAGGAAACTACTGCACTTGAAGTTAACCTGGCTGCTGTAGATGAAATTGCACGACAGCTCAGGCTGCGTGATATGGGTGGCATTATCGTTGCAGACTTCATAGATATGGTTTCAAACGATCATAAGAATATGGTGTTTGAAAGGATGAAAGATGAAATGGCGAAGGACCGGACTAAACATAATATCCTGCCACTCAGCAAATTCGGTCTTTTGCAGATCACACGTCAGAGAGTCAGGCAGGAGATGAATATAGATGTCTCCGAGAAATGTCCGACCTGCCTTGGCAGTGGAACAACTGGCCCGAGTATTATGTTCACGGATAATCTGAAGGAAGCCGTCAGGAATGCCATAAGAGATTATAAACTGGATAAGATTATCATCCATGTTCATCCTTATATTGAGGCTTATTTGAACCGTGGTTGGCATTCGGAAGCTGGAAAGTGGACAAAAGATCTTAAATGTAAAATAACTATAAAACCGGTTTCATCACTGCATTTTCTTGAATACAGGCTTTTAACTTCGAGGGGAGAAGAAATACCTATATAAAAAGGAAATGAAGAAAATAAATATTTTTTTGTTTATAGTTTTCTTACTGGCATTTATTCAGAGCACTTCAGCTCAGGTACTTGATCCTATTGACTGGAAATTTGAATATAATCGGGTCAGCGATAAAGAAATTGATCTTGTTTTCAGGGCTGAAATCGAAAATAAATGGCACCTCTATTCCCAGGATATTGATGAGGGCGGGCCAATACCCACCTCATTCACATTTAATCCATCTGAACACTATCAGCTTTCTGGAAAAACCCTCGAGATATCAAAACCGGAAATTATTCATGATCAAAGCTTTGGAATGGACCTTAAAATGTTCAGTCATGAAGCCGTTTTTAAACAGAAAATACTCCTGCTGACCGATCAGGATTTCGTACTGGCGGGTAATATTGAATATATGTCTTGTGATGATAAACGATGCCTGCCTCCGGATAATGAAGAATTCAGTTTCGATCTGAAAATTGTATCACCTGGCTTTCAGGCAACACAGGAGGTAGTTCCTTTGAAATCAGCAGATAATCAGTTAGATCTGGGGGATGATTCCAGTGTTTCCACATCAAGTGATTCCGGTTATACCCCAACAGACGAATCGGATTCCACTACTAACAAAACAAGCGACAGCCGTTCTCTCTGGTTGTTTTTCGTGATATCATTTGTGGCAGGACTTGCAGCACTTCTGACGCCTTGCGTTTTCCCAATGATTCCGATGACAGTCACTTTTTTCATGCGTGAAGGCCGGAAAAGAATAAAAGGCATTATGATAGGACTGGTATTTGGTTTATCCATAATTTTGATTTATACTTCAATAGGTTTTATTGTGTCATTGACCAGTGTAGGACCTGATGCTGCAAACGTTGTCAGCACACACTGGATTCCAAATCTTATTTTCTTTTTACTTTTTATCTTATTTGCAGCTTCATTTCTGGGAATGTTTGAAATGGTACTTCCCGGTAAATGGGCGAATACATCAGACAGGCAGGCAGATAAAGGAGGGTATATCGGAGCATTTTTTATGGCATTTACACTTGTCCTGGTATCATTTTCATGTACCGGCCCAATTGTTGGTGCATTACTGGTTCAATCAGCAGGAGGACCGGTACTGAAACCTATCATTGGAATGTTTGGATTCTCTCTGGCTTTTGCATTGCCTTTTACACTTTTGTCCATATTTCCCTCCTGGTTAAGTGGACTACCGAAATCCGGGAGCTGGCTGAATTCAATAAAGGTTGTGCTTGGCTTTATAGTACTTGCATTCTCTTTTAAATTTCTAAGTACAATTGACCAGACCTATCACCTGGGAATCATTGGAAGAGACGTCTTTCTGGCAATCTGGATTGTAATTTTTTCACTGCTTGGCTTTTATCTTTTGGGGAAACTTAAATTCGCTAACGATAGCGACTTATTACATATCTCTGTACCACGACTATTCCTTTCCATCATTACATTTTCATTTGTTGTTTATCTTATCCCGGGCCTCTTCGGAGCTCCGCTGAAAGGGATGGCATCACTAATACCCCCGATGACTGATGATTCGTTTGTTTTAAATCAGCCAGGTGATGTCACCTCGGATAATCAGGAATCAGATAAAATAACTTCAACTGGCAATTGTGGTCCGGCTAAATATTCTGATTTTCTTCAACTGCCTTATGATCTCCAGGGTTATTTTGATTACGAAGAAGGAATTTCCTGTGCAAAACAATTGGGTAAACCTGTCCTGCTTGACTTCAAGGGACATTCATGCAGTACTTGCAAAGTAATGGAAGCAAAAGTATGGTCAAATCCAAAAGTCCTGAAACGTCTGCGGCAAAACTTTGTAATTGTCGCACTCTATGTTGATGATAAAACCAAATTGCCTGAGAATGAATGGATTACTTCTGATTCTGACAGAACTATGAAAAAGACAATCGGAAAGAAAAACCTGGATTTTCAAATCATAAATTTCAATACAAACACCCTTCCTTATTATGTAATTATTGACCATAACGGCAAACCTCTGACCAAACCCATTGGTTACGAACTCGATGTCAGAAAGTTTATTGATTTTCTGGATGAGGGAGTAAAGAATTTTAGTAAGTAAGGGCTGTCCAGCCCTTACTCTTCTGTGGCTGTCCAGCCCTCACTCTTCTGTGGCTGTCCAGCCCTCACTCTTTTAAAATTTACCGAATTTCAGGGCTATATTTCCGGACCAGCCGTTCAGCGGAAATGTGCTGGTATCGTATAGATTGATTTCGGTAGTAAGTCTGTAACTAACTCCCAATGAAATCCTGAAGTATCTGAGTATATTAAGTTCAAGTTCAGCACCTGGTTCAAGAATTACAAATGATGAAGCATCTTCAATCAGGACTTCATTTATTTCATCAGATCCATAACTTGTCACATAGGCAATTCTACCGGCACCGAAAAGTACAGGAATTGAGATGTGGACAGGGAACCAGGGCAGGACTATAGGTTCCAAAAGCAGACCTCCATAACCTCCTGAAAGAAAGTTCTGATCTATGGAAATATTATAGCTGACATCATTAATAAATCCTGTCCCACCAAAGCCAATAGCAAACCAATGTCCGATAATATATGCTCCCCGGGCACCTATAGTAACTCCGTTAAGATTTTCTATCTCGGAATAACCAAGGGTAATGGCACCATAACCGCTATGTACAATCTTTTGATTCCCGAACAGGGTTTTGATCTCATTTTGTTTTTTTTCATAAACAAGATCCTCATTTTCCTGCGCTGAAATCATGTTAAGCAAGGAAAAGGCAATTACGAAAATCATTATTGTTCTCATTTTAATAAGATATTTATGTATTTAGAATATATATTTTATTGAAAATGCAAAATCCAACGGGACAATCCTGAAGAATTCAAACATTGAAAATTCGAAAAAAGGTTTAAAATCAAGCCCTATCTGAATGGGTATCGTTGGGATCCGATACTCAATTCCAAGGCATCCATCTAAACCAATCAGCGGAGAAAACCTTTTTTTGTAATAGTAATATTCATGGAACATAAAAAAATAATTATCTGTATAATTAAAACCTATATGGGCTCCATAACCATAAGTAAAATAGAAATCTTCCGAAAATTCAAAAAGTGCAGGTTGAATATGCTCTCTCAAAACGGTCAACTGCAAACCACCTTTCCGGAAACTTAACAGACCTTCATAAGCGAGTTCGGGATCCAGGTTCTGACGATAAGTGAATCCGGAACTGAGACCTCCCCTGATCCCTGCGGCTCTGAAATAATTCTGGGCATGAACTGGCAGGCTAAATAATAGAATCAAAAAGACAAAATTTCTCATTGTGAATAAGATAAAGTGTTTCTATTTATTATTATTTATAAGTGATCCTGTACCGGTTATTTTGACATCAATCAATGGATTGCCTCGATAAAAAATATTTCCGCTGCCAGAGATATAGGCATCGAGGTAATCATATACGAAGACATACATGTCTCCCGAACCCGTGATACTAGCGTGACATTTATCCTGTTCCAGATGAAAAGCTTTGATCTTTCCTGAACCTGAAATATCCAAATCCCCTTCACCGACAATCCCCCACAATTCAATTTCACCGGAACCTGTTAATGATGCATCCATTTCATATGCGTCAATATCCCTTAGATCAATTATGCCTGATCCTGTCAGTTCAATTTTCAGGTAATTAACAAGAATAAGATAATCACAATAGATTACACCTGACCCTTCCAGAGCGATATCAAATATATCGGGAGTATGGACAGTTATCCTTATTGGCCGGTCATCTTTCATCCGGAGACAATTTCTTGTACCATTGTCAATGACCAGTTTATCATTCCTGACAACTGTTCTGATATATGGCATTAGATTTTCGTCCGCTTCAATAACGACTTTTGAAACAGTATCAATAATGATGAACACATCATATTCCCCTTCAGAAATGACTCCTGTGAACCTGCTGAGATTCCTTTCTTCTTCGATCACAATACCGTTTCCATTCAAACATCCGAGGTGAAATCCCTCACATGACGTCAATATAAATATTACAGCTATTATAGCTAACGTGGTAATTAAAGGTGTTCTTTTCATCGTAGTATTATTATTTGTTACTGTTGTTTCTATTGTTTCTATTGTTCCTATTGTTCCTGTTGTTCAATATTATATTATTTCGATTTTCGTTATTTCGTTTTTGCCTGCCCCGATGCAGATCGGGGTTTAGTTTTTAGTGTTTAGTTTTTTTTCATAGCCTCCTTTGATTGATAGTAACAGTGCACTTCTTTGGTGCAGTAATTTCAATCCTTGAGGAAGAATTAGGATTACCAATTCTTCCTGTGATATTAATCTCTGTTGAACTTATGTTTTCTTCTTCCAGATTGGTAAAACCTTCAGGGATCCAGAGTATAACTTCAGGATGATGGCTGACTTCCAAAAAGTATGATGACATCTGGCTTAATGTAAGATTCATGTCTGCATATTCAGAATGCAAATTAATGTACGAAAAGTCAGTCGCAACCGAATCAGCTGTGAACTCACCGTACCTTGACGTAAAATTAACCTCTTCGTTTAACTTATAAATCTGTAAGTGGGAAAAATAACTTTCACCAAAAAGATTATTGACTTCAGATATCGAATATTTATCACGGCTTGATTCTGTTTTAATTATATCCACTTTATTTATTATGATTTTTGATGATTTACTGACAATACTTAACTGGCCAGCATTTCTGATTTCAAAATCGGCATAAGTCAGGATAAGTTTTGCATTATTCAGGTAATTAATAGTTCCGTTGCCGAAATTAACATTGATATTGGATTCCCCTTCAAGCCGGTTTATTTTGATATCGCCATTCGAAAGGTTTATGGTTACATTACCCTTCATATCATCAATAAAGATATCGCCAAATTTGTTTACTAAATTAATAGTCATATTGGAAGGTGCCATTACTGTATAATTTATCTCAACTTGATTTTTGGAGGGGATAATGGCTCCCGACAGATCCATAAGGTCATTTAAGAAGGTATTATTCGTGCTACCGAACCTTGTCTTTGCAATAACATAATAATTTGTACCGGTAAATTCAATTTCTATATTATCCATTATTTTGTCAAGCTTGCTCATACTGCTTGATTTAACTGCTATCTCGACTTCCAGTCTGACCGAATCTTTTTTCCATTGTATTACCTGTATTTTGCCATACTTGTTCGATATGTCAAGTCTTGTTTCAGGATTAACAGCGAAAGAACGGACAATTTCCTTGCTTTCGGCATAGGTTTGGGCAGCACCTGTATTCGTAAGCACTGCCAGTCCAAGTAAAGCAGCAAATATTCCATTAAAGATTGTATTCATTATTTTCATCTTTTTCATTTATATCGTCTTTCTTCAGATATCCCAGGAAATCTTCCAGGATTTGTAGTTTCAGCCTGTAATTTTGAATCATTGCTTCTATTACCTCATCATTTGCGATATTGTCAGTCAGATCTTTCTGTAATTCAGTATAAATACTGTCAAGTTCAGCCAGATCATTTTTAAGTTCATTCCCAAGTTCCGGTTCATTTTTAAGCAGAAGTTCTATTTCATCGATTTTTTCATCCACTAGATTTGTATAGTAGGTTTCTGCTTCCTGAAGTTCTGGTATTACAATAGTTTGTATTTTTTTATCTTTTGTGCCTGTCAGAATATTATTCCGGTGAAGGTATTCCTGCAGCAGAAAAGAAGCTGAAAAAATTACCAGTACTGCAGCTGCCCACCATATTATGGTTTTAAAGCCGGGAAGCCTGTGCCCCTTTCGGATCCTGCTTTTTATTCCGTTCCAGACCCTGTCGCCGTGATCATGAATATCGAACTGGTCACGGTTTTCAGCTATGAACTGTTCTAACCTGTCTCTTTTCATTGCCGTTAGATTTTAATATTTCTTTTATCCGTTCCTTTGCCCTCAAATATTGGCTCTTCGAAGTTGATTCGGAAATACCCATTATTTCTGAAATTTCAGTATGATCATAACCTTCAAGGGCATACAAACTGAAAATAATCCGGTATCCATCAGGAAGCTGCCCTATTGCCTGGTGAATTTTAATTACGTTCATACTGATATCTCCATAATCCACTTCATTCTCTGTCTTAAGAACTGATTCATCAAGTTCTTCCGGGAAAACCAGTTTTATTTTCCTTTTATGGATCCAATTAATACACTTATTGATAACAATTCTTTTCAGCCACGTTCCGAAAGAAGATTCATACCTGAAAGAATCCAGTTTTGTGAAAGCATCACAAAATGATTCCTGCAGAAGATCTTCGGCTTCTTCTCTGTTATTCATCATCCTGTGGCAAATATTAAACATGGCTTTAGAATATAATCTGTAAAGTTGATACTGGGCTTTCTGATTACCAATCTTGCTCAACTCAATGATTTCTCTGTGTATGTCCTGATAGACCGGAGCCAATTTCTCAGATATTTTCAGTTATAAAAGACAACGATTTTAAATCATAGTTGCACGAAGAGGCAAATAATTACTTCGAAGTAGAAAGTTAAAAAGGAAAATTTACAATAACAATATTGATTTTACCGCTCAACTCTTCTTCCGCAAAACTACTCTTACAATAGTATAAAGGATGATAATTAAGGCGAAGAAATAGGCCGCTTTTGCGATGAAGTCACCATGCTTGACATAAAAAGTATATGCGTCATTGGCATTTAATTCAGTTCGTAGGGTGTCTGCAGTCCAATATTTTGTCCGGAGAAGTATCTCCCCTTTCTGATTGATAAATGCTGAGATGCCGGTATTTGCCGACCTGGCAACACTCCTGCGTGTTTCAATTGCCCTTAGCCGTGAAAAGCCAAGGTGTTGCCGGTGTCCCGGTGTGTCACCCCACCAGCCGTCATTTGTTATCACAAAAATATAATTTGAGCCTGCTTTGATGTATTCGGTAACAAATTCACCATAAACCGATTCATAACAGATGACGGTAGCTACACCCACTGAATCATCAGGTGCGAAAAGGCTTTCTCTGTATTCCTGAGTTCCATGGCTCCTGAAAGTACCGCCCAGCTTTAGAGTAAGTTTTTCAAGAAATCCTAGATATTGAGTATATGGCATTTTTTCAACTCCAACAACAAGTTTTGATTTGATGTAGATCTGAATATTATCCGTCGAGTCAAGCTGACAACCTGCATTAAAACTATCATAATATAAATCTGTCCCCGGGATAGGATGGGCGGTAGGTGTCGACTTCATGGAATCCGTATAAGCTTTATAATAGGTCAGTCCCAAAACGAATTTTGCCCCGGGATATTTTTTAAGGAATCCGTAAACAGCCCTGATACTGGGATTATCACTCATTTCATCTTCCCATATATTATCATTAATGAATGTTTCAGGGGCAACGAAATAATCGGTTTGTGCTGTAGCGGCAGCAGAGGCAAGACCAAGCATTTTATCCATTTGCCGGCTGGCTTCCATACCACCGAATTTCTCATTATACGGATCAATATTTGGCTGTACTATTACTATTTCCCTTGGATCCGGGGTTTCTTTATAGGTTCTGAATCGAATAATGGAATATGTTACAGGGATTATTATGAGGAGTATCCATGTAATGAGAAGAGCTATTTTGTTTTGAAAAGACTTGTGGGTGGCATAATTCTTTATTATTAAAAATATCAGGATGTTACTCAGAAGAACCCATAATGTGCCCCCGAATATGCCGGTAATTTCATACCATTGGATAATATGAATATCATTCATGAAACCATTGCCGAGATCAAGCCATGGCCATGAAATCTCCCCATTAAGATAAAAATGTTCATAGACCAGCCAGTATACAATTAATCCAAAATATCCCGGTCCGGAACCTGCGTTTCTTCTTGTAATATGAAATGCCCAGAAGACTGTGGACATCAGTACTGTATTTATCACAATAGCAAGAAGCATCCCGACAAATGTAGCATTGACAATCCACCATGTGGTAAGGATGTTCCAGGTGAAAAATGTGATGGCGGAATAAAGGATAACTTTATGTGGCCTCTGATTGAGACGGTTCTGATACAGGAAATCTTCAACAAATAAAAGAGGAACCAGGGCAAACAACAGAGTTAATCCAGTTCCCCATACAAACCAGCCTGGTGTGAGCAGCAATCCGCTGGCAATGGCGTATAATACTAATCTATACTTTTTCATCTCCCGGTGTGCAAAATTAATCAGATACCTGATAATGTCATATCATAAAGATACATGAAATTGAATCATTTATTATAAAACATAATTTTCGTATTTTTAACTTGAATTATTCAACTGGTCATATAATTTGAAAAATCTGATCAATACTGAAGATCTCCTCGAAGCCGCCAGACTTAATGGCTTTGCAGGTGAAAGCGCAGCAAAAGTATTAATGCTCCTATCCCGGTTTAAAAGGATCAATAAATTATATGATCAGAACTCCCATAAAACCGGGTCGGAGTTTATCGATTCCATGATTGAACAGCTTAGAATTAAGTTTGAACTGTTTGAAGATGAGCTTAATAATATTCCTACTGAAGGTCCCTTTATCACTATCTCTAATCATCCATTTGGAGGTATTGATGGCATGCTGCTAATTAAATTGATTTCGGCCAGAAGGCCTGATTATAAGGTAGTCCCCAATTTCCTGCTGAAAAGAATTGAACCGCTGGAAAAATATATTTTCCGTGAAAATCCTTTTGATGACAGGCAAATAAAGGGACATGCCTCACTAACCACTAAAGAGATCCTTCAGCATCTTGAAAATGGAAGTCCTGTTGGGATTTTCCCGGCCGGTGAGGTTTCAGGATATGATCAATTAACAAATAAAATCACCGATCGTAAATGGCAGTATCCGGTCCTGAGTATAATCAGAAAAAGTCGCGTGCCTATAATTCCAATATACTTCCAGGGGAGTAACAGCAGGCTTTTCCATATTCTGGGCAGGATTCATCCCCGTTTGCAAACGGTCAAACTGCCATCAGAGTTATTCACAAAAAAGAAAAGAATCATCCGGATCCGAATCGGCAGCCCAATTCCTGTAAAAGAACAGGATGAATTCAAGGATATTTCAAGGTACGGTAGGTTTATGAGAACAAAAACATATGCTCTGGGAACTGCCCTTGAGGTGAAAAAATTCTTTAAGCACGGAGGCAGAAGATTACGAAAAGAGAAAAAGATCATTGATCCGGTGCCTCTTGAAAAAATTGAAGCTGAAATCAACAGGATTCTTCCGGAGTATTCTCTTTTTAAAAATAAAAACTATAACCTTATATGTGTCCCTTCTTTTGAAATTCCAAATATCATGAATGAGATCGGACGACTCAGGGAGACTACATTCCGGCTTGTCGGGGAAGGGACAAACCAGCAGTTGGATATTGATGAATATGACCTGTATTATTACCAGATGTTTATCTGGGATGAAGAGGAAAAAAAGATTGTCGGAGCTTACAGGGTTGGGAAAGGAAATGAAATCATGCTTCAATATGGTATCAGAGGATTCTATATTCAGAGTCTTTTCAGGATCAACCGGCGGTTTTATCCAATATTATCACAGGCCCTGGAACTTGGCAGATCCTTTATTGTACCGGAATACCAGAAAAAGCCTTTGCCATTATTTCTGTTATGGAAAGGTATATTATATTTTCTCCTAAAAAATCCTGAATATCGGTATCTCGTAGGGCCGGTAAGCATAAGCAACCGTTTTTCAACTTTTTCCAAAGCCTTGATAATTAAATTTATAAGAGAGCATTACTATAACAATACAATTTCAAAATATATCAAACCCAGGAAAAGATTCAGGGTACCTCCACACCAGCTCGATACTGATATCATTTTCGAAAATTCCAGTGATATCAATAAACTGGATAAGTTTATCAAGGACATTGAAACAGGACACTTTACTATGCCTGTCCTGCTTAAGAAATACCTGAAACAGAATGGGAAAATTGTTGAATTTAATATCGATCCCAAATTTAATAATGCCCTCGACGGACTTCTTGTAGTTGACATTTATGATATACCACCCGAAACAATTTCATCACTTTCAAAAGAGATAAATGATGAATCCATCCTGGAAAGATTACCAACTACGGTTCAGGATGGAATAAAAAACCAGGAGGAGGAGCTCGAGGAAGAATGAAACACCTCTATATTCTTTGCATTATTTTATGTTTGAATGCCTGTAATTCATCGGTGAACAACGAAAGCAAGCTGGACAGGGAAAGAAATATTCATCAATCGATGCTTACCATTGATAGTCATGCTGATACACCCTTAAATATAATGCGGAAGGGCCAGGACCTATCGATCCGGGGTGATTCAAGGAAGGGAGGAAGCAAGATCGACTTTCCGAGGATGAAGGAAGGAGGGCTTGACGGAGCCTTTTTTGCTGTTTATGTTGGTCAGGGTCCACGGAACCCGGAAGGCAATGAAAAAGCCCGGCAAACAGCCCTGACAATATTTGATTCTTTACACGCAGTTATTAACAGATATCCTGATTTAGTTCAGCAAGGTTTAATTGCAGATGATCTGAGGAAAATCAATATAAGTGGGAAACTGGCTATTTATATAGGGATTGAAAATGGATATGTTATCGGGACCGATATTGGAATGCTTAAGAAGTACTATGACCTTGGGGCACGTTATATTACTCTTTGCCATTCCTTTAACAATGATATTTGTGATTCATCCACAGACCCTGATGGTCCGGAACATAATGGATTGAGCGAATTCGGTAAAGAGGTTGTCAGAGAAATAAATAAGCTGGGTATGATGATTGATGTATCACATGTCTCTGATAAGACTTTCTATGATATTCTGGAGATAAGTAAAGCCCCGGTAATTGCATCTCACTCAAGTGCAAAAGCATTATGCGACAATCCAAGGAATCTCGATGATGAAATGCTCCTTGCTCTGGCCGATAATTATGGTGTGATACAGGTATGCACAGTAAGCGAATATTTAAAGGAGATTCCTGCCTATCCTTCAAGAGATTCAGCCAAACAAGCTGTAATCAGTAAATATGGCAATTATTACAAACTTCCATCTGCTGAACAGGAAGTTTTTCTGGATGCGTGGTTCGCTGTAGATTCATTATACCCGCCAATACTGGCAACAGTTTCAGATTTTGTTGATCATATAGATCATATTGTTGAGGTAGCCGGAATAGATCATGTTGGCATCGGAACCGATTTTGATGGTGGCGGAGAACTTGAAAATTGTTATGATGTGAGTGAAATAGAAAATATCACTTTCGAACTGCTTAAAAGGGGTTACACTGAGGATGAAATTCAGAAGATATGGAGCGGGAATTTGCTTAGGGTATTTCGGGAAGTTGAGAAGATGAAAGAGTGAAGGGGCGGAAGAGTGAGGGCGAGAATCAATAATAAAAAAAGTCTACAAGTCCACGAGTCTACCACAAGTCTGCTAAACAAAATCTTGTCTCTATATACTTTAAAATTAAGGTAGAAATCTACTTTTTTATCTACCAACTACGTAACCGTGGGATCCTTATACCCTTGACCCCTTGAATCCTTTTTACCTTCCCACCTTCGCACTTTCTTACTTTCGCACTTTCTTACTTTCCCACCTTCCCACCTTTATACCTTTGCACCTTCTTATCCTTTAAACACTTCGGCTGCGTAGTCCCAGTTAATCACGTTCCAGAAAGCTTCAATATATTCCGGCCTTCTGTTCTGATATTTCAGGTAATATGCATGTTCCCAGACATCAAGGGTCAGGATCGGTGTACCTTTGACTTCTGCGATATCCATAAGGGGATTATCCTGATTTGCGGTTGAAGTAACAACAAGCCCTTTGGGAGTCTTTACGAGCCATGCCCAGCCTGAACCAAAACGTGTTGCAGCTGCGGTGGAAAACTGCTTGCGGAAATCATCGAATGATCCGAATGATTTTTTTATTGCATCAAGCAATGGTCCTGCTGGTTGACCCCCACCTTTTGGTTTCATGAACTTCCAGAAAAGACTGTGGTTATAAAAACCACCACCATTATTCTTGACAGCGATAGGATATTTGGAAATATTTTTCAGCAATTCCTCAATGCTCAGATTTTCCATTTCCGTACCACTTATGGCAACATTCAGATTGTTGGTATACGCATTATGATGCTTTGAATGGTGAATCTCCATTGTTCTCGCATCAATATAAGGTTCTAGTGCGTCATAATTATAACTCAATTCAGGTAACTTGAAAGCCATTTTATTAAAGTTTTAAATTAAAATTCACTACAAAGATAATTAATTTAGACTAAATAAAAAGGCATTAACAATTATTTAACCAATAGCCATTATGTACAGAGGGTTGATTCAACCTCTGCACTATCTCCCACAAAACTTTACTTGTATCAATGGGTAAATGCTTTAGAAGGAAAAAAAGAATATATTTGCAAGACTTAATCAAAATCTAATTATTTCATGAAAAATCTGTCCCTAATATTAAACGGCATATTAATAGTGGCTGTTGGTGTCCTGTTTTTTTTGCATTTCACATCCGGTCCACGGGCAAAAAAATCCGGGAAGGCCGATTCGCTTCAAGCTGTAACAGGCGTTCCTATTGTTTTTATCAATATCGATACCTTACTGAACAATTATGATTATTTTGCTGATCTCCAGGGTGAAATAATGGATAAACAATCTGAACTGGAAGCACAGCTTAATTCAAGGACCAGATCCTATGAAAAAAATGCACAGGACTATCAGGACAAAGTCAATAAAGGACTTGTTACCAGGCGTGAAGCTGCTGAACTGGAACAATCACTTTATCAGGAACAGCAGGAAATACTTCAATTGAGGGATCAGCTGGCTGCTGAGCTTCAGGAAGAAGAACAGGTAAGGAACAGAAGGCTTATCGAAAATATTATGGTATTTCTGAAAGATTACAACAAGGATTATAATTACCAGTTTATATTCAGTAACAGTTTTGGTTCCAATATTCTTTTTGCGAGAGACAGCCTGGATATCACATATCCTGTACTTGAGGGTATCAATAAACAATATCGCGAGCAAAAAGAAGCCAAAAAATAATGTCATTTGCCGGTCAATATTTGTCACGGTATGCCGTGACGGATAAAATTCATATTTCCCCGAAAAAAAACCTCAGGTTTATTGTTGTCATACCCAGTTTTGACGAACTACGGCTTATTAATACCCTGCAATCATTATGGTCATGCAAGCGGCCTGCCTTTCCTGTTGAAATAATTGTAGTTGTCAATTCACCTGAAAATGCCGGCTACGGTATCATAGCATCGAATCAGAAAACCATAAAGGAAGCTTCAGCCTGGGCAAATTCACATAGTGATACCGGATTTTCCTGCCATATTCTGGACGAAACGCATCTTCCTTCACATGAAGCCGGACCAGGACTGGCCAGGAAAATAGGGATGGACCAGGCAGTCCTGAGGTTCAATTCCCTCGGCCGGTCCGGTGGAGTTATTATTTCATTTGATGCGGATACGTTATGCAGGCCCAACTACCTGAAGGAAATCGAAAAATGTTTTGACCAGTATCCTGGTACAAAGGGTTGTGCGGTGTATTTTGAACATCCTCTTGCAGGGGGAGAATTTCCGGAAATAGTATACAGGGCCATTGCACAGTACGAATTACATATGAGGTATTATGTCAGCGCCATTCGCAGCACTGGATTTCCTTATGCGTACCATACTATTGGTTCATGTTTTTGTGTTACGGCTGAAACTTATGTCAATCAGGGCGGAATGAATAAACGCAAAGCGGGGGAAGATTTCTATTTTCTGCAAAAGGTCATACCACTGGGGAATTTTCGTGAGGTAAATACCACATGTTTATATCCATCTCCAAGGCCATCTACAAGAGTCCCGTTCGGTACCGGTGCCGTGATTAAAAAATTTACAGACGGAAAGATAAGTGAAGTGGAGACCTATAATCCAGCATCATTTACACCCCTTAAGGAGTTTTTCTCGAACCTGACTGGGTGGTACGGGCTTAATCTGGAAGGAATTGCTGAAAAATCTAAAAGGCTACCGGAAGTAATCATGGAGTTTGCCGGTTCAAAATTTCCGGGAAAGATCGCAGAGATAAACGACAATTCTTCTGCCCCCGACAGATTTGTAAAGCGGTTCTATCAATGGTTCAATATGTTCAGGGTATTCAAATTCCTGAACTTTGTACATATGAAACACTTTTCCAGGGTGCCTGTAAGGCTTGCAGCCGCTGAATTCCTGGAAAACTCAGGGTACGGATCTTTCAGAAACATGAATACAAAGGAATTACTTGAGTATTTCAGGAAATTACAAAAGGAGGAACCGTTTTTCGGTTTGAATGGCAGCTCTGTTATTCCTCCACAATGACAAAAATATCTTCGTTCTCTTTTTTCATCAGGTATTGTTCACGGGCAAATTTTTCGAGATTTTCTGCGTTGGTCCGCAATTCATCAAGTCTGGCCGAGTCATGCCTGATTTTTTCGATATAATAGATTTTCTGTTCTTCCATTTCATCCAGGGCCTTCAGATACTTAACCCTGTCAATCAGGTTATTACGATCGAAAACAAGAAGCCAGACTATCAATACCAGGAGGGTAAGAATATATTTATTTCTGAAAATCCTGATTAATATTTTAAGAACACTCTTCATGCTGTCTCAAATGAATGAAAAAAAAGTCTTCGACCCTAATTTTTTTTTCAACACTCCTCAATCTTCACGCTTCACGCTTCACGCTTCACGTAAGATTATTCTTCTGTGTCTGAGTAGCAATCATC